>JGI24159J19872_10000148_pt1 | contig 47189 bp, 39 predicted proteins | sample Ectturendosymbi4_FD_19872 | JGI IMG/M metagenome (IMG submission 19872) | reverse complement strand
TTTTTTTTTTTTTTTTTTTTTGAAAAACGCCCGGTCATTGAAATGATGACAAAGTCTTGCGCCTGTTGCGTGACCTGAAAGAGAACTAGCCATGGAAAAGTGGTGGCCGCGATCAACCAAATTCCGGCGTTACTGCTTTGGCTTTGCTCCCTTTACTAAACGTAATCATGTGATGCTGTTAATCGACATTGGCAGTAACTACAAACGTCAGAACGCGATAGAAATCGACGAAACTTGCGATAAATACGCTTTTGGCCACGTAGCGAATGCCCTGGTGCTCTCCATTCCCTTCACAAGCTTTTCCGGTGACTAGTACAACTGAGTATCACTTACGGAAGCAGCCATCATACTTGCAATTTTGCCTACTACATCTCTTACACTTTGTTTAAAGCTAAGATTGTTGCTAGGGACAGTCAATTGATTGTTGTCTCAGGGTTTTTTTAAAAGAAAATGTTAGGTACCCGCTATGGACCTGTAGGGCCACGAAAAATTTCCGACTAAATTTCATATACTTAGAGGTGTTTTGAGCGCCGTCATAGGTATGAATTTTATCTGATTCCAGGGACTCGATTTTCAATTCTAGGGACCCGATTAGGACCCGAATCGGGTCCCTAAAACACCTAAACCCTGGTTATCCTGATCCGATTGTCCAAGCTCTGAAGCGGATGCACTTGGGCAACTTCGGTTGCGGTCACTATGGTTCCGCTTTCTTGTGTAATGTGCCGTTATTTCGGGTCTTCCCATCAACCTGGTGGTCGCTTCTGTGTCTCAGAATGCTTTGGAGACTTTGCCGTACGTTTTGGAATGCAGCCGAACCGCTCTGTTTCTGGACGTCGGGAAGAAGTCCGCACGGTACATGGCCAGCGGTTCGGTGGTGGTGCCGCCTGCGGAGGAACTGGCGTCCAACGTCATCCGGGATCTTGCCTACGTGTTCGCGTCTTGTCTTCGGCTGCTTCGCGTGGCCATAGCGCAGAACTTCCCATTGGCAGGTTGGTGTTGAAGACCTGTGTCTTTGATAGGTTACATATGAGCGGAAACCATGAACGGTGCTAAGACGGATTTTATGACGACAGCCTTGGTAAAAATTTTTAGATTTTCCTTTTCTGTGGCTTAATGTCGTAAATAATGTAATCGAAAAGTGTGTCGCGTGGTTTGCATCACAACGAAAGACGAACACGATGAGTATGTGGTACGTTTTGGTCAGATCAGCTGCGCGTATACCATTTGCCGCAGATTCACTGTCGCGAAGCAGTAAGACCTCCGCCATTAACCCGGTATTTCCCGGTGCTTCCCCAGGTCGTGACGCAGACGGCGGGTCAGCTGTTCACTCGGAACTGGTTTCACTCATCGAGACGATGTTGACCGATGGAGAACTGGACGCTGCATTGGATGACGGTACGAAGCCTCTGCAGTTGTTTGCTTCATCAACGTTTTGTATTCATATCAATACCACTACATCAAGCATAACTGTATGTCAAAACTCAGGAGAACAGAGCACATCTATGCACTTATAACTGTTTGTTATCATTTATAGACCACTAATGTCTAGTTGCGCTGTGTTTGCATTGCACGGTATGTTGGGGTTTGCGGGATATGGGGTTGGAGAATTTGCATGCGTGATTTCGAAGCAGCCAACAATCCTTTAATGTCTTACAAAATTGTGCATCAGTTCACTATGTTTAGATTCACTCGTTTCAATTCAGTTTTGTCAAAAGTGTTGATGAGCAATAAATAAATTCATTGAGATTTTCCATATGTTTTGATGTTTACGCTCATGCATTGTCAAGATCGGCAGAAAACAAAATCGGAAACACGAACGACAGCAAATGATATTTGAAACAAGCAGCTGACACCACCGGATGAACCTCTGTGCGGTCACATTCACGACTGTGACGTAGTTCAGTGATGCAGTGTTGCAATTCACGTGCTTGTCGAAACTTATTGTCAGTAGCTTTGCGCATTAGCTCTCTTCAGCTCATGAACACAGGGGACGGAACATTGTGCCAATCTCTTCAAACAGTGCATTTAATTATATCTTCTATCGCTTTAAACCCCTTAAAAGTCGCCAATATTTTTACTTTGAGTCGCAATTGCTTTACAACCGTCGCTAGGTTTGGTGTCTTTGCTGCAGCGTTGCAGATGCCAGCCTCAGAGCGTGCGCTTGTCACCAACTCCGCCATGCAAATGGTCACCGAATGTCATCTTATCATCACGGAATGCATGGACATGCTTCACCCGTCCCCGCCAAAGAAGTGGAACTATCTTCATCAGGCTTTAGAAATTTACCATAACGTACGTTACCACGTCGGTTAGCTGTGCTTGTGTTGTGCGTAGCGTGCGTGTGATCTCCTTGTAATTTTCAACGTGCACATTAATAAAGCGGAACGTAGTTTGGTCAGTGAATTACTACCGGTTTTTCGTGTCTTTTCAGCGTTATGTTTGCTTTAGATGCTGAACGCGTGCCTGTCAAAGTGTTTTACGTTTTGTTTTCAGTCCGCTCCTGAGCAAAAACCCAGGGCGTCTCGGTTGCTACTTTCTGTGCTTGACGCTCTTTGCCAACCGTCAATCAACCTCGTTCAATGCCTTCCCCTCTTTCCTCGAACTTTCTCCAATCTTGCCAGCATTGCTTCGGCAGCGCAGTCACCAAATACCGAGCAAGGTTTGAAAGCAGCTGATGATCTACTTCCAGTTAAAGCTTTCGTTAAACGTTCTTATACTTGATGATGATAGTGCGTGTAACATTTCAGGAGAGATTTCCTTGGCGATCTTTTGCACATAGAGCTGCTTCCTCTCGTCTGGAAGCGAATATGCTTATTGGCAAACTAACCCAGCAGATCTTGTGAATGATCCAAATAATTGTTAGGTTTATACGGTACCGAGGACTCCCCGTCGACGACGGGCGCTGTCGGCTTCTATGAAGTTGCGAACCTCCTAGTGGAGATTGCCTGCTCCTCTGCTCGCTCTCTCGTTAACCTTGAAAAGAAGTCTGGCGGCAGACGCCGAGGCCCAGCAGTTCTCGATGACATGGTGAGTTGTGCATCAGCTGCAATTACTTCATTCGCTTCGCTTTGTGTCGTCACGCCGCTCTGCTTTCGGTTTGGAAGCCTCACTTGCACTCACGAAAACAAGTAACAACCCAATTTTTATTCGGAGGTTTGCTGGTGCGGCAGTTTTATTGTCAGAACGATTTTGATTCTGTTCAGTGAAACAATAAGGACAGTGTTATGGTGGAGCTAAAGTGCATGCGATTTGACATATGAGGTCTATCGTAAACTGTTCAAGTTTCACCACCGAGTGGCAGCGATCAACAAACGTTTTGAATGATGACAAGATAATTGATGTGTTATTCTGCTCCGTGCATTTTGAGAGTCGCTCTGGGGTGACTTCACCGATGTAAACGCACANAGAAATATTTTCATAAATTTAAAGTTTACAAACAGTTGTGTCTGAAAAGCAGTGTTTGGCGTTGATGTTTGTTCTAAAGTATTCCTACTTTTAGTTATTTTCCAACGTTCATCCTATCAATAGGTTCGTTGACTTTTGCTCAATTTCTGTTGTCAATAATTGCGTTACTAACGCTCTTGTCCCCCAACCCTCATTAATATTTGTCTCACTTCACGCAGAATTCCTCCTTCCTCCTGCGGCCCTCCGCAGCCTTGGTGACTAGCGCGTGCAACTTCTTGGTGACCCTTTCCTGCCACCTGGCTTACAAGGCGTGCGACAGCTCGCAGTCAGCTTCGTGCGGCACGGAGGACAAACAGCAATACAACGTCGTCAGCAGGTTTTGAGCCTTTTCTTGACTTTTTGAACGCGTCCACTCTTCTGTAGCTTTTTTCTGTACCTCAACGCTTATGTGGCTGGATGTCAAGGCGCTTGTAGACGCTGTCGTTTCACGGTTGTGTATTTGTCTTTGTGCAAATAGCGGTGTCGACGCAATTGGCTTCATTATCGCAAGTGCCGCAACTATTGTGTAAATCTGCCGCTTGATAAACGTTGGTTGTGAAAAGTATAGTTGAATGGAATCAGTGCTTTGTGTGAAGTATCGCGTTCAAGATGGTTCTACCACATGAGCTCGGACTATTTCTCTTTGGCAAGTGGAGTTCAACCGACACTCCGTCATCGCTCTGGCGCTTGCCTTGTTCAAAAGCTGAATTTTTTTTCAGATTTGATGGACACAGCAACGACCGGTCGTGGAGCTCTGGCTCCGGATCCCCCGACGCCGTTTCCTTCTCGGTCGACACCGACAAGGTTCACGTCATCGGCTTTGGAGTTTTCGGCGGCGGGAAAGAAGAGCGGAAGTACGAACTTGAACTCCTCAAACACGTGAGCAGGCTGATGGCAGTCGTGATTTTTGCTTCAACGCTTGGAGCAGAAGTTGTCCTGTGTGTAAAGACAAGTTTCCTCCTGAGTACATTTTCGCTTGATTTTTGCAGCTGCGTATCACTTTGTGTGAAAAATCTTACTTTTTACTTTGATCTATTAGTTTTTTCTGAGCTATTTTTATCCCAAAGTTTGTTGTATCTTTAGTTCTGTTTCCCTTCGAGGCAGCCGTTAATAGCAAACAATTTTGAAAATAATATCATGGCAGGTGCCTGCTGGCGCTCCGGGGGAAATGGTTCGTTGGGAGGCGGTGGACATGGCGAAGGGGACCATTACCCCTCGTGACTGCAATACTGACCACGTCGCTCACATCAAACTGAACCGTCCAGTTCTCTTGCAGGTGTGTAGCTTTCAAAGACGTACCGTGTCTTGCATTGGTGAAAGTAGATCCATCTGATTGGTGCACCGGACGGTACGGTACTAACTATGAAAGCCAAAGCGCTTTCACATCTTCATAGTGTCTATTGCGCTGTGATGTCTGTCGATGGATGAAAGGGCTGTTTAGAGCGAACAAGCTTTTACATTTTTTAGCTTTCTGATGTTGAGAAGGTAAAAAAATACTATAATAAATTTGAAAATGATCAGGTTAGACCTCTTTCACGAGTAAACTATGCTTGCCGCAAAAAAAAGAAACGATTGCGAAAAGCGTCGTTTTTGAATTTCTTATGACTAAGAATCGAACAGGCGTCAATGTGTCTCGCACCACTGAGCAAGACTGCTCAGCGAATTATCTTCTCCCGAGTGTCGCTGTTGATGTTCGAGTCGCGAAAACTTTTTCCGTATTTAGGCGATTTATCCATGTCTTGGTTAAACACATGATAGTAACGATCGAAACCGAGCGGTCAAGGCTTTCCTGTTGGGCTTTGTTGAGTAAAACTGTATTGGTCCACAGCTTTGCTCGTTTTATTAAACACTTGAAAAAAACCTTGCCACAGGCAGCTGTGCCGAGTGTAAGGATCGAAACAGATTTTTGTCTCAAGTGTTTCATTGCAATGCATAAGGCAACTCATTCCCGGCCGCTTGATTGACCAACCCCCTCATTGTCTGCAACAGAAAAATCAACTGTACGCAGTGCGGTTGCACCACAGCGGCGAAAGCACATACTTCGGCGAAAAGGGGCGCAGCAAAGTCAAGGGGTCGGATGGCACGACTTTCATCTTCTCGCACTGGCATGGCTCGCACAGCACCAACGGCAGCACCGTATCTCGTGGTCAAATTCCGGCGATCCTGTACAAGAGGTTCGTGGACTATTGCTTGGTATTTAACTAAAGTCTCAATTGTATCTTGTACTTGCATCACCTGCCGCTACCGCCAGGTTCTCAAAACAGGGAACTTGCCCGCTGCTTTCACACACTGTTGTCTTCAACAGGATCTTGAATGATGACGCCTCTCCTTTGTCGCCTGGCGACGAGTGGGTTGGCACGGCAACCACGCCGCTCAAAGCCGGTATGACGTATCAACGTCATGCCCTGAACATTATTGCGCTCGTGTCAGAAGCAGCCGTCGAAATTCTCAACGCCGTTCCCTGTCTTGACGAAGACGACCTGGCTATAAGAGTCAAAGATGAGGGCACGGGTTACGAAAATGAAAAGGAACCGGTTTTCGGAGAACAGGAATTTGGTGCTCATGGAGATTTGTCGAAAGTGAAGTTGGAATTGAAGGAAAAGATTTCCCAATGCGCGCGCAATGTTTTGTCGTCGGAACTGATTTCTGTCCTGCTTCCACGACTGTTTTCCGATGTCGGTAAGTGTCCTGATGATAGAGCTGATGTTTGTCGGTGTCTGTCATAGTTAACAGTATTACTGTACAAACAAATAACAGTAAACATGTAAGACATGAGGGTAAACGAAAGCAGCGGCGGGTTTTAATCTTTGCTCACTGCGACTCCAGTGCTGTACTTTCCAACGATGAACGTTGCTTACTTTTGACACTAACTCATCCTGCAGGTGTGCTGGCCCGGAAGAATCCTTACTGTGCGGTGGAAGTAATGGACATTGTTCGAGACCTCCTGCCTCCTTTGATCAACGCTCAGCAACTTGCTTATCCTCAGCAGGCCGGGAAGGAAGGGACGGCCAAGAGCTACACTGTTGTCGTGGAGAGTAGTCACCCGTACAAACCTGCGTCTGTCTGTCAATACAAGGTGCGTGTTTGGATGATTGGTGCGCGGTGGATCCATCCCAAAGGTTGACGTGTAAATTTGCTTCAGATAATTTAGGCGTAAACAATGAAAAGTTATGTTCCGTCTGTGAGTAACTTTATATTCAACAAACGTATGCGGTATTGTTAAACCTGGATTAATTTGNATTTTCNAGATATTTTCGCCGTTTTAAGTATTTTATTTCCAAAACGGCGCAGTAATACTTGTTCAAAAATATGAAACAAAACCTGCACCTGCATTTTCTACCAACTCTGGGTTACTTACGTACAGGTCACGGTCTGTGGTCGGGTGCGTATTTTCTTATCGACAGTTGTGTGTATGCTGATGTTGCAGTGGCTGATTCACTGGCAATTCGAGTGAGTCCGCACTTTGAACGCAAAGGGCTCTTTTACCGTGCTTTTATTCATTCCCCAAGCAGTGTTGAATTACAAAAGGCTTAAATATTTTCTTTCTCACAGGCCACATTTCCTAAGTCCGTCAGGTGGATGGTGTTGGAATTCTCCCCCAAATGTCAGACTTCACAAGCAGAGGACTTCCTCAGGATTCTTTTGGCCAATCCGAATTCGGATGTCGCGACATCAAATGAAGAGGTGCTTTACAATGTTAGAAGATCGCAGAGCTCCCCAGAACGCCACATCTTTAAGCTTGTAAACATTTTGGGCAACTTTATGACTGCGCAAAAGTAGACAGTGGCACAGATTTTTGTGTGACAAACCACTCATTGGATGTAGCATACGCAGATCAATCAATCTCATGTTTAATCAATAAATTTGTACTGCAGTGTTTCTGCAAAGAAAAGAAAATCATAAGCAACATTGCAGCAGTAAACAGCACAGGAATATGAAAACAATAAGAAACTGAGATTAGAAAAACTTGAGCAAGTGTTGACCTCTAACCACTAATTGACAAACAGCATAGTAGTATTAATTACTGGTACACGTGGGCAACACTTTTGAGCACAAGTGAAAAGCATTGAAAGAACTTAATGGAATAAAAAGAGACATTGACACTTAATGGGATGAGCAGTGAAATACCCTACGAAAGTCTTATGTTGCACAAAATGGAAGATGTGGTGCATGTGAATGTGACAAAAACTTAACAAGCAAGCTTGCACATAGCCACTATTCATACAACTATGATCCATCTCGTCGTTGACGACGATGAGTTCAGGGCTTCTCCATTTTTTTCTGTGTAGTTTGAAGCTGACTGTGAATAACCGTCGCTCAGAGAGGCACGCCATCTGTTGTGATCGGCAGCTGGTGTTTCCCAAGACTGTGGAGAGATGTGGAAGCTCGCTATGTCACGCTTGATGACGTCTTTGTAGCGCAGTTCGGGTCTGCCAGTTCTGCGAGGCGCGTAATAAAATTCGCCGTAAAGGATATCCTTGGGCAGTCAACCATCTCCCATATGATGCACGTGACCCAGACAGTGCAGAAGTCGCTGCCTCGTGGTGGTGATGAGGTCGTATGAGCCGTTGGTAGGTGACTATTTACAAGAGGACGCAAAAATGTCAACCAAACGAAATTACATTTCCAGCCACTATTTACTGGACAAGATTGAAGGAAACTCTGACTGATCTGTTTTTGTAGTGCCAATTATTAACTGTAAGTCATTGTGTAAAAATATCATGTTAGTCATGTGGTTTGCACTTCAGCGCCAAATACTGAAACTACCTTTTACATGGATGTATTACAGTAAAGTAGCATCAATGAGCACTTCCTTCGAAGGTTTCCCGGAAAACAAGAGTTGGCACTTCCTGAGATTGCTTGTTTGGTTAGCAGCCTATCAACAACTGTGGATGCATGCGGGAAGTTCATTCTCTTGGTATTCACTGTTTACTTGTGAAAACACTCGTTCTACACAAGCAGTAGAACGTGTAGACTTTTAATTATACCACTTACAAATCAAATCTTAGTTGTGGCATCACCAAGAGTTTGCACAAACTTTGCTAAGACATCATCCCATTTCTTCTGATGTGATCAAGGATCGAAAGCTGCATGCAAGTGGTATACTTGACTTCACAGTTCTTGTCAGGAAAGACAGGGTGAATATAGGTGAATACCTCCAGATCTGGAAGCTAAAGCTCAGCACTACAAAAACGGTGTCGGTAGCCTTCCATTTCAACAGCTAAACTTGAGCTGAAAGTCAGCTTCAACAACGAAACCCCGCCCTTTTGCTCCGAGCCCAAATACCTCGGAGTAACGTTGGACAGGTCGCTCACGTATCGCCAACACCTCGAGTCACTTCGCAAAGACATCATGCGTCGCACTCATGAGGCGGCTTGCTGGCTTGAACGCTGCGAATAGCCACCCTAGCCCTGGTCCATTCAACAGCAGAGTACTGCGCTCCTGCCTGGTGCCGTAGTGCTCACACCCGCCTCATTGACCGTGTCATCAACGACGCCTTGCGAGCTGTGACTGGATGCCTGCGTCCTACGCCAGCGGACAATCTTCCTATCCTCGCGGGCATCCAACCTGCTGAGCTTCGTCGCAAAGGAGCAACACTGTCTCCAGCACGCCGTGCCATGGAGCCTGGACACCTTCTCCACTCAGCGCTCATCTGTCCACCGGGTGCGAATGCACGCCATCTCAAATTCAGACACCCATTTGTGTTCGCCGCGCAACAACTCATCAGTGCATCTGACGACGACAACAACATACGTACGGCGCACTGGGCGGATCACCAATGTAATGCGTAGTGGTTGGAGAACACTACGAAACTCCGCATTTTCATCTACGACAGCGGCACCCACCCGCCCTCCTGGAATGCGTGGCTTCCGGAAGAACAGCGTGGATCCGGCTCAACCACATGCGCATCGGTGTCGGACGTTTCCGCTCCTGCTTGTACAAATGGGCTGTGACCCCTACTGCGACTCTTTGAGTGTGGTCCAGTGCTTTTAGCCCTGCTAAAGTACAACAGTCCGACAAATCAAATCTTAGTTTGATTTGCTTGGAAAGTTCTACTAAAAAGGAAAGGTTGTCCAAACACAATCGCTCTTTGTTACTTTTTGAGAGGTTCTTGCAGTGGCAAAGCTTCCTAAGCCCCACCAGCAACCTTGCCTTCTGTGGCCTTGTAGTGGTGAGGGTTGCATGGGTTAATGCCATTTACTCTGATAGAAGCCATAACGCTTTCTTTTATGGAATGTCTTAAGATGCTACAGTATTCATCTGAAAATGACCTTTGAACTTGATGGAGCCCGAGTTGTTCCGACTGGAATTCTATATTCAACTTGCCAACTTTTGCAAAATAAACCTCAAAAACAAAAGCATGTGCTTTGTTCCTGGGTTTAACATTGTCTCGTAAATAGACAGTGCTTCATCCAACTTATCAGGTTCAGACTCCTCCAACAAGAACTGTGTCAATATGAGTCACTGTTCTAAAATTCGTTCAATTACTTGTCTACATGATAACCAACGTGTTCAAATCAACTTCAACATCTTGTGTTTTACCAGGCCACAGGATTCCTGCAAATTGGAAAAGGGTTGCTGTCGCTTGCTGCTGTGGCTAAAATAACAACACAAATTTTTGATGAACGTTTCCAAGCAATAAGGTAGTCGGCTGTAAGCATTATTTGCACAAAGTGCAAAATAATGACACGTGCAACCTGATACAAAAGCAGACGAACGTCTTTCTTCAAGTTCGCTTGGAAACCGCTTTTCGCTTCAGCCATTGTTGCACAGTTATCACTTGCAAATCCAATAATATAAGCAAGTGTGATGTTTCGTTCTTGCAGCAAACTCTTGATTGCATTTTAAAGTCCTTGTTCAGATGTATCATCCACCTCCACAACATTGAGCAAGGAATCCACGGTTTTAGGAGCATGTTCGTCAAAATAACGAACAGCTCTTGCCAGAATTTGTGGAACAGCAATATCAGCACTCTCACCAACAAGAAGTAAAAACATCTTGCTTTGTACAATCTGTTGCAAGACCATCTTTTCTTGCCATGCAATACCATGTTGCATGACATAACTAGCTTGCGTTTTGGTAATATGGTTTTTTTGCTGTTGCTCTGTCTGTAAAGGCAGCTCTAATTGTTGCAACCAAGTGGTCACTTTGGCTGAATGCTGTAGCCGTGAACGCCGCTAATAAAAATTCTGCTTTTGCAATCTTTTCTTAGAGTTAGATTCTTAAAGGTTTTTGACAAAAGTGGAGATATCGATATGACATCGGTGCCTAGTTCTTGTATGCTCCTTAGTGGCTTCATGTGAAGTCAAAGCAGCATGGTATAGATTTTTAGGTGTGGTGTCACAAATTCCCAAATTCCGGTCACTTTTGCGAGGATTAAGCCCGTCTTTGAACTCAGCTTCATGAAGCCATTTGCTATTGAACTGCTCATACCACACCTTTTCTTCTTGCGTGGTTGATGTCCTTGCGTTATGTTCTTCTGATGAAATAACTTTCTCAACTTCCTTTCAACTGCTTCACCTGTCCGCTATTTCTGCAACGTATATTAACCAATCAACCGTACTCGACTCTGACTGCTTACAGCAATGCAATAGTGCGCATGAAAATGTGAAAAAATGCGTTGTTTGATGTGTTTGTGTAAACCTCCACACAACGATTCTCGTAATCAATTGTTTAACGAGGGCTGAAAAGTTAAAAACAAAACAACCGATCATCTTCAGACACGTACTTTGCAAAAATAACTAGGTCAGTCTAAAAATCGCTAGATCTGCTGAGATATCACCAGGGGTGGCACCAGTGGCTGGGATTCATTCTGCATTTTTGGAACTGACAAAAAAAGACAATATCGGTTCCGATATTTTGTTGCCTCGTGAAAGGAAAGGGCGTTCACTCTCGAAAGAGGTGGAGGAAAGGATTTTTTCACCTTGGCTTGAATGCACTGAGCTGCGTTTCTGGCTAAAACACTGAACATGTAGCGTACGCGTCTTCCGCTGCCTTACAACGGTTAATTTTTCAGTGTTACCCTTTTTTTCAGGCTGCTGTAAACAAAGTGCAAACCATCAGCGCAGGTTACCCAGTTTTGCAGAAGATGTACCAAGACAAGAACTGGCCGCAAAAGTCTGTTTTGCTTCCAGGTCAGTTTCCTGGTGTCAGGAGCGCCTTCTTGGACATCAGCGGTTGCACGCACCCCGCGCGCAGTTGGTGCTTTGCAATTTTTGTCCCCATTATAAAGTTGGCTGCAGCTAGCTTTACGTGACTTTCATATTGTGCTGAAATTATGTTGAAGCCCTAAGGATTGATTTTGTGAGACTCGCCCAGGAAGTGCCGTTTCTATTGTTGTCATGTTCGAAACTTTTTTCAATTCGTCTTTTTTACGTTAGTTAACTTGTGATCCAGAAAAAATGTATATTCGTAATATTTTCTGTGTTTCCCAAACTTTTTTCGAACGTGCCCCGGAACGCAATGAGCGTCATCGTTTCGTCTTTTTGAACGCAAACACTCCTCTTAGTTCCGAAAGTGCAGTCGTACAGCGATCGATACGGCAACACTTTGCGGTTAAAATGCGTTTGCTCTTCCACATGTGTGCGTCGCGCATTTGCAGGTGCTGCCGTTAAATTAGTTTTGATAGCAACTTTTATATTGGTAATGACCTTAAACAACAAACTGACTAACTTCAGTCACAATACTTTGTCGCATGGAGAGTGGAGACCCAGAGATGGGTTGTTGGCTGAAAAATCAACACATTCACCCTTGAAAGAAAGCTCGTATAGTGAAAACCGCTTATTAGCACCCTTTTCCGATTTCACAATAGACCAACCTCCTAACGTTGTTGCAGGTCGGGAAATCCTTTTCTCTCTTGAAACCGCCTCTGACTACACCAACAACAAAGACATGAAGCCATCTTTGTTCTACGGCTTCCGATGCGTTGTCACAGGTAACGAGACGGTCGTGTTGAAGGGCGCGGGAGAATTTTTATGAGGGGTGTGTAGGTCTGAAACACGAAACAACTCGCAGGTTCGTGTTGCTGTATCATTGCCTTCTGGGTTCAAGCGATAGTCTTTGCACCGACCTATACCTGCGCTACCATTGGTGAAGAAAGCTAGATTGGGCTATGAATGTATTTGCTGCGCGCTGTTTTTGTGGCAGGTATAATTTTCATCTAATGAATGCGTCAACCGTTGTCATTAAGCGTGGATATATTTTTTCGTGGACTGCGAACTATTTTGTTGCAGGAACAGACAATTTCAGAAAAAGATGTTTTTCACATTTAATTTTCAGGTTACGAAAGTCCACCATTTTCAAACAAGAGCGACGAGCTGGTGAACGAGCTGGTCAACGTGGCCGGCCTCTGTGCGGTCAACCTGATGACCGTTCATGGCCAGTTATGGGAAAGTGTGATGCAATCAGGTTGGTCTCAGCGACTTTGCCTGAGCAACGACTTGGCGCCAACTTATCCCTGTTCGATACGACATTTGACGTTTGCCTTTTCGCCGTGGATTCAGTGCAGAAATGAACACATCTTTCTTTGTTCATACCATGTGCTTACTTGTCAAATATCGTGACGTTTTGTAGGATGATTTTGGAGTCCAAAAGTGCTTAATCTGTTTGTGTCTCTGGCTGTGGAAGATGCTCTACTCAGCTTGCAAACCTAGTGAGAGGCTACAGTTTTCCAGTAATTACTTTGAGTTCTTCGGCGGAAGGTAGTTTTAAGCAGAGACAAGCTAGGTAGAGTTTAAATGCGTTTCCTTGCCGATCGCCTGTCTAAGATCAGAAAGCACAAACATTTCCACAAATATTTGTTGGTGCCAAGCGCGTTTAAGTTTTTCTAATCATGTCACGTGCATCTTTTGCATTACTTTTGTGTTGGCCAACCAGTTAATGCTTTGTTCAGAGGAGGGACGCAGCTCGCCCACCACCCCCACCGGACCGGAAGACAAAATCGAACACTTGAAGGCGATAGAGAGCACGGCCTCGATCACGCTTGAGCAGCACTCGTCCTTATTTCTCCAAGGTCTTCATCTCAACAGCTTCCCCAGCGCCGCCGAAGCGCTGAGCGGCGATCTCCCAATAAGCGACGGTTCGAAGGAGAAGAAATTCCTGCTGGATTTCGTGGCAGCCGCAGTAGACACTAGTGGAGGCAGGCTGGCCAGGTAGCGGCGAACCATGTGATTTTATTGACCCACTTAGTTTGTAGCGGGTGCGCTGCCTTATCTTCTAAATTTGAAGCTACTTTTTTGACACATTTCGTCTTATTATCGGGTTGATACAATGGTTATACTTGCTATTAAAGTGTTCCATCCTGAACGTCATCTTCGAAACCCCGGCGTTGAGTAAAGTGTCGCACGTGCGTCCAACGCGGATAGCGACCATACATGTGGCACTAACAGACGAGTCACTGTGTTGATAAGTTGTTATCCTGGAAATATTTTGCAGCAATCGTTAGATGTGAAACCTTGTCGCAGCTCATGTCGCCAGCTACTCTGCTTTCCTTTCGTTAGAAGTTGTTTCGAGTTGTAGGACGAAACGTTGCACTGTTTGCGTTTCTGTCTGTTGTCAGTCTGCTTTTCATTTGGTGTTTTTTTTTCGCTTTAAACTTTAAAGCACAACGGGAAATTCTTATTTACCCAGATGGCTTCAGCCTGACTCGTACGTTGACCCGAAGCGATGCATGCTGCAGCTCAACGTCAAGTCGCTATTCCAAACCCTCCCCACCTCCGTCACCATCATAACTCGAGATCAATACTCGACTCCGGTTTTCGTTCCCACGCTCAAGGTCGAGTTGTCCGCCAAGCCGCAACCGCCCTCCCATTGCAATTTTCGAGATTTCGGCTCCGCCTATGGTGAGAAAAAAAATAGTCTTCACTTTTGATCTCTGCGAAACCGCAGATGTTTTTTTGTTTTTGCCATTTGGTTTCAAACGCAGCACAGCTGTTGCATGTACTCGAACCCCTCTACATCTCCGTTTTACCTCTGCTCAGACATATCGCCCAGCGAACCGAGCCCGACGTTCGAGGCGCAGTACGAGCCGACGAAGCACCGCGACTCGAAATATCACTCGATATCAATGATGCGCGCTTACAAGAAATACTCGTTCGAAGAGTTGCGATACGCCTATCCGCTGAAACGAACCCTGAAAACGGAAAACGTTCTGGTAGCGAGCGTTGGCAATGGTGAGGCTTCGTTTGCATAGCTGGTGTGTTCAGAAACTTCAAGTAAGAATCACAGATGCAGCTGAGTGGGAATTCTCTGCAGTGTGTGGGGTGGGACGTGGTTGATTACTTGTAATACTTCTGTTGTTGCGACTGTGTAAACCGATTGAAGAACGGTAAAAGCTCGTAAACTCTTTGACTTGGATCAGCTGTCAGTGCGTAAGCGTATGTGAGAGTTGTTCGCGAACTAGAGGCGTGACAGCGTGATGCGCGGAGCTTCGCCAATTTCCTTTAACTGATTATTATTTTTAACTAAGCCAAGCACTTCTCTCTGTAATGCTCCTGTGTAGCAAAGCACTGCAGGCACCGACACGCCTGTATGTTTTTGTGTCTTCTGTCTCCACAGGCATCTATCGTGCCACGTGGATCCCTTCCCACGCAACGACCTACGTCCTCCAAGTCACCCTGGACCAACAATTGAAAGGGCCCCGGCAAATCGTGGACGTCGCCGACGCTCCTAAAGGATCTACGGAAGGGACCCATCGACCTGTTCCCCCTGGCCTTGATCTGACGGGCAAGGCCTCCCGATATCTCCAGTTTGCTACTAAAAACAGCAAGGGATTGAGGATTCGGAGCAATCCGACTCTTCAGAGCCCGCAGGTTCGACTTTCTCATTTTTGGTTTTAATAAGAAATTCTTTTGTTCTGCAATTTATGCTTTTTGTGCGGTTTGGAACTATTTTTATCGCGCAATCTTTCGTGATGGAATAGAGCTTGGATGAACCAAGCCTGTTGTGTTTCATTTCCGTGCAGTTATCGTTGTAGATTCCAGGTGTATTCTTTTGCACATGATCCAAAATTCATTCCTTGATAATCAGCCACCGCATGCTGTTCTTGGCCAGCGATCCAGTATTTTCATGATGCTTGTGCGTGTATAAGATTTACTTCATCCACTGCCTGTGGAAGCAAGCCCTACGCGAAATAATTTGGTTTCAGTTGTTTTGCTCCAAAAAGGAACGTGACGTCACAACATCCATTGTTAAACACTTTTCTACACTCCAGCACTCTTTGTTTCGCAGGTGGGACTTCTGCAATATGGCGACGTGATTGAATGTGTCGACGAAACTTTTAACTCGGACGGCAACTGGGCCAAACTGAGCGAGGTAATTTGCAACGGTATTTGTCTTATGCATCTTGCCAACATTCAGATACTTTACTTACTGCGCTTCATACGCGGTTGCGGGATAAGCCGAACAATAACCTTCTTTTGTCAAACGACCGTTGCAACGACCCGTAAGCGCAGCACATCGATTTTTTCTTCTGGGTTGCAGTACAGCGATAGGTTGTGGGGTTTGTCTCAGCAGTTACCTGCTTACTATCAAGTAAAGATCGATATTCACTTTCAAACGAGCTTCCACGCGCACAACTGAAATCGCTGCGCTGCTTAGTTCAATCGGACTGAAATTCAACCGGTTATATGTTGACGGCAGGCGAGCATTGAGAAGTTCTGTCAGTCGATCCAGTTCCCCGAAGCGTGGTGCATATCGTATCACAAACACAATGATCGAACTCTCCTGGTGCCAGTTGACAGCTCCTCGCAATCTGTTGCAGCTGTCGACCACACACATGAACCTGACGGCGGCGAGCACGAGGTTGGTGGTTCAGGTTGAAGAAAATGGAGACCGTGAGCTCCACTTCTATTTAAATTCGTCGGTGATTTCTTCGGCCTCTGTGCAGTGTGCGGTCTGTGCAAATGAACATGTGGTTGCTGTTCGGTAGCTATCGGCATAGTGCTTCACACCCGACAGTCAAAACGACTCGCGGCCGATCTGCTTTTGTTTGCATTAATATCAATCCCTTATCTCGCACCGAAGCTTACAGCATGTTCCGAAAATTGAATAACTTGCGTGCGCCTGTGTGCGTGTGAAATTATGTCAACTTGGTGGAGTTAAAAATGCGGTGAATTTTGTTGAGATACGTTTACGTTCCAATAAAAACTTCGAGGTATTGTTATCAATTCTTACTTTTTAATTCTTCAGTGATATTAAAACATTGTCTTTGGCACTAACGGTCTGATTGTGTTAAGCATCACAGAAAAATATCTAGTAGTTAACTATTTTCATTTCTGAAAGCTTTTTTCAAAAAAACGGTTTTTCTTTTATAGTAAAAGTGTTTTTCCAGGTCCAATTCGACAGTACCAAGCAATCGTCCGACTTCCCCAAAACGCCCTGTATTTTCGCCGGTCCATCCAGCAGCAGTCAACCGAGTGCTTTCTCTACTCCCTTCGCTGTTGCCGCATCGGTCAGCGATTCGATCGACTGGAAGAAACTCAAGATACCGGGCGTGTACAAGGTTGCTAAGTGCGGTGCGGCCGGCCATAACATCCGCTACAAGCCCAGTCTAAAAGCTGCCCCCGTTGGTAAGTCAGTATTGGCTGTTATTTTTCTTCAGTCAGTATTGAAACAGATGTGTTCGTTATAAAAGTTTTAGACCTTTACAAACCGCGGCAATTTTCATGCTGAAATTCCGAAGCTACCAGGCATTTTTTTAAAGAAAAGCAAGCAACAACATTTTGCAACTTTGAACTCCGTCTGCTTTGAAAATATGGATGTGTCTGTTTGAGCTGGTTTGAAATTACTACCTATTCTTTCAGTTCTGCTTAGGTGCTCACAAGAAACAGCATAACTCATTTCACAAGCAAATGGTATTCCGAACCCAGAAATAGAACCTATTGTCAGCGGAGTTGAAGATGTTACATCGCATGATAAAAGTCAAACGCTCATACACGCAATTCGAACTCCTGATGCAACCCAAGCAAACTCCGACTGAGTTAATTCGCGGTGGAACAAGCGCAGTTGATAAAATTAAGCAAATTCCTCTTTCCGGATCTACCGTCGAACGAGGACGTGTCGATGCATCAGCAGATTAAGACACAGCCAATTCAGAAATTAATAAGCCTCTTCTTTCGGCTACAACTGGACGAAGCATTGATGCTAGCAGCGAACCTCAGCCCATGGTGTGTTGTAGATTTCCGGGCGTTGAAACCGACAGACATCCTGTCAAGTAGTTGGAGACAAACCAGCTGTTGTTGTAAAATAAGTTTTAGATTGTTCAAAGTATAAATTCGTCACAACGGATAAATGGATAGTATCGCAGCTGTGAGAGGCTCACAGAAGGGTGTGATCAAAAGGACAAAATGAGTAACTCCATAATGCATATGAAATCACTACATACTCCACAACGATGCATGAGTTACAAAGAATTTAAACTCAACTTAAACTACAGTATATGTTACGGGAAGTTGCAAATGTAGATATTGTATACTCAATTCGAGAAAGTGCAAAACATCAGACTTTTTCCAGCCTTTGTGATAAATAGTCCCCACGAACACTAAATTTCTTCTGCATTCACAAGTGCAGCGATTGTCCCAAGGTGAAGTTCTTTTCCATGCTTTCGAACTTCGAAACAAGAATTTGAGGCCTGCTTACACTGAACAATGAGTCCAAAAAGCCGCTTCGTTTCGTGACATTTTCTGGGTTGTAAAATTGGCGAACATGGCGTCGATTTTTGTTTGTTTGAACCAAACAAGGTCGATGCGCTGAAAATGAAAACGCGATTTATAGCAGAAAGTTGCGTTCCTGGGAGTAGGTTATTCGGAGGATTGAACGTTTTTAATCAAATTTCCTGAGTATGTAAACCTAAAGGAAGACTTCGGCTATCTTGGTTAAGATGTCTACAACTTTCAAGTACAGGGATTCTGTCGCGCGGAAATCAAGTCCTAAAAGAGAAACTCCACGTGTGATATTTGCTGCAAATGTGGGGGGCAATCGATAAAGATCTAAATTCACTCTTCGACCTAATTGCTGCAAAAATGTGGGAACAGAGAAGCCACGAAAGTCATGACTTTTGCAAACTTCGTTCATTTTTATTCCAGTGTTCTGTGTGATTGTGTTTGAGAGAACCGCTCAAATAACACGACCATAACAAACTTACATTGTAATCACAGTGTCCCCTTAGTGGAGGTTTGCGTCGATGCATCCCACAGTTATCTCTGCGCTTTGCCACCTCGGCTGCAGATCCTGACCATGTGTTGCTTTTTCAGGCAAACTGACGCCGGGCAGCTCCTTCACCGCCACATCTGTCGTGAAGAACAAGAGGGGTGTGTGGCTCGCACTTCACAAACCCGACCTAGCGAAGTACGTCGCATGTGAAAAACTAGCCCTGTTGTGTGTCTGCTCATAACGTTTTGTTGAAGACTGCTTAAACGCGCGGCTTTGCATCCATCAGTGCGATGTATTAAGTTATGGTAATGTAAAATAAATAGTAAATACTCGAGGAAGTCGTTGTTGATGGAGCATTGGTGACTTATTACCCCTCATCATGAGATCAAACTCGATTTGTCTGCGTTGCAGGCGACAGGGTTCTGATAGTGGTGACGCAGCAGTACCCAAACAAACACGTCACTTGCCTAATACAGTCTATGCTTATTGTTTTGCGTGCCCCTCTAAAGAATTCTCGCTACTCGATTTCGTGGAACCGCAACACGTTTTGCGCAATTCGCCTGAACGAACACTCTCCCACGGTTTTTAAGGTTGCTGACCTCACCGACATTTTGAGAGACCGCAACTATTTTATCTAAATACCGAGATGGTCGTAAAACAACATTCTGGTGTATTTTGGTGGTGCTTGTAAAGCGAGTTTCTACTTTTTTTTTGAGACGCCGTTGGATAAATTTGAGAGACCGTTTCGGTCTCAAAACACTTTTAAAAAACACTGCACTCTCCTATGACAACGCAGGTTTTGCGACGAGATCCCCGACGGTGGCAGCGCCTGGACACTGGCCGTCGCAGCGGACGGCACGGAACACTTGCTATCCACCGAGAAGCCCGCACAGCATCTCGTCGTCCCTGTCGCATCTGCAGCCGGCTCCAGGAGCCACCCGAACATTAACAGTCTGGTGAGCAAGGAAGGCTCGTCTGCGCTGGCCATCCGCGGAGCGCTGCTCGCCAAACTCACCAACCCTTTCAACAACGCTCCGTCCAACAACGCGGACAGCGAAGCCGTCGATCTTCTCGTAGCTTCGGACGCAAGCGCGGATAGCGCACCGGTCGCCCAACCTCTTACTGTCGCTCAGCCGACAACTGTAAGGGCGCTTGCTACGAGGAAGTCGCTGATGCAAGGCAGGGCCCTCGGTCACCAGAGGTCGCTATCGGACCCCTCCGTGAAAACTCATCGCAAGTCACGTTCGGATTCGTCTGGTTTGGCCGAAGAGAAAATGTCAGCTCCTGAAAAAATTTCCGGTACGCTTGTAACCGGCATATTTTTCATTGCTGTTGAGCTCCCTAGAGTGTTATTTTGGGTTGGTAATTTATATTTATAACACGCGCCAACATGGGGGTTCTCGATCTGTGGCTCGCAAAACCGCTAATAAAGGTTCTTGGTGATTATACACAAAAAAAGACTATTTTGCTGCTTAAAATCTGCAAAAAAAGTACCTCTGTATATGTGCAAACGCCAGTCATACCTTACGTATATCAATTACAATATGTAGATTGCAGTAATCGGAATACTGCCATTCTTGTATTTCCTAAACATACCATATATGTGCATCTAGAGTTGGTTAGATTCTGTTACGCTAACCGGAAACGTGTCAACCCGTATGCTAAAGAAGTTGGTCACAAACTTTGGTGTAGTAAAGTCGGTTTTCCTCATGCACAAGTGCGTCATCAGCGAAACGTTGATTTGGGGCCAAAAGCTAGTGATGCTCAGAAAGTCATGGACCAGATGTTTTCACTTCGCTTTTTCTTGGGTCCGCATAGTAAGACTTGCTTTACGTTCAGGATGCAAATCGGACGCCAAATATCGCCCACAAGAACTGTTCACGAGAGGCCGCGGGCGAGGACCCCACTCTCCTGGTACATCACCCCTAACGAGGAGTCACTCTTCCCCGAGCTCGAAGTGCTCCACCAAAGTTCAAAGGTCAGAATCGGCACTCGCAAAAGACGGGCATTCTCAGGCATCGTCGCGACGAATGAGCGCAGGCTCTTCCCGTTCTTCGCGGAAACCGAAACACAAGTCGCCCTCTGCCACCGGGGGGCGCCCGCGCGCTGAATCCCTCTCCGGCAGCAGTGCTTCAACGAACGGGAGAAGTGTCCCGCCCAACAAGTGTCCGTCGCAAAAATCTGAAAATCGTTCTATCACTGCGGACCAAACGCCTCCCCCTGACAAGATTATCCGCGGAGGTCAAGATCTGCGCAAGAAACTGGCCAAGCAAGTCGACCGGGCCGTGAACTCGACCGAGGAAGTCCCAGCTCGGGTCGCGCTGAACGGATTGGAAGCGGCCGACGATCTTCCGTTCATCGACGACGTCGTTGACACCGAAGGCAACATCGTGTCTCCGAGCAAACTGGGCGTCGGCTCCGCGTCCTCGGACAGTTCGCTGCTTGAAGCAAGCACAGAGCCGCACACTTCTACCGACAAACAACGCACGTGTAAGGCTGGGTCCAAAGCGGAAAGTTCAGCTGGCGGAAGCTTGCTGACGCCGAAAACCAGGTACTGTATACAGGTTTTTTTAAAGGAAAATGTTAGGTACTCAGTATGGACCTGTAGGGATCTGAATCGCCTTAAAAAACCTGCTGCATAATAACGCAGTGTGTAGTGTGACCTGTGCCGGCAGAGCTTAACCTTACGTGAGGAAAGCTTTTCCAAACGAAGGGTTTGGTCGCCGCAGTGGCAAAATTTAAAGTCGCGTTTGGGTAAAGTTTTTTAGAAGCTGAAGAGGTGTGAGAAGAAACAGCGAGATAATATAAAGCGCAGTGAAAAACACATTAGAGTCAACTTTAGATCGTTGTATCGGGTTTGTTCGCTTCAACTTGTTTTTCGAATAAAATTGCCCTCTCGCTTCCTGTTGTTAACACCGCCGAACCAAGCTTATGCTCTTAATGTGTTGCAGCAACAGACAGCACTTCGCGGAAAGGCTGAGGAAGAAGTTTGTGGATGGACAGAGCCGGTTGAAGTGGGCTCAGTGTGCTTGTGGGCGATTCGTTAGATGTGCTTTAACCGATGCTTTACGGCAGGGCCTTTGAACTACGGCGCGCGGAGCCATTTTGTCAATGATGAAGCTAATATATTTACGAAAAAGTTGTTGATTTGGTAGAATACAACATATCCCGAAACAATTACATTACGCAAAATGCCCGACCCTCGAACTGTTGTGTAATAGCTAATGTGGTCCTCGGACAAAAAAGTTTGGAGACTCCTGCTTTACAGCAACAAGCCCTTTCGCTATGATCTGCACGTCGGAAATAATGTTTGAAAAGCATGACGACATTTACGGTTGCTTTTGAAACTTAACGTTCGACTGTTATGTCAACACTGCTATAAGAATCAGAACTAAAGTCTGCAATTTTTTAATTAAAGGTTGAACAAGCCGGTAACCGACGCTCTGTCGCCGCTGGTGGCCGAATCATCGCGAGCCGTTTTTGCTGCTTTCTTGTGGCATGAGGGTATCGTGCACGACGCCATGGCCTGCGCCTCCTTCCTTAAATTCAGTCAGACCCAACGGTCGCAGATCATGAAGTACATGCGACAAGGTGACCCTTAACATAGTTTTGTTCAATGGACAGAGTTTGTTTTTCGTTTTTTTTTTTATTATATTAACTGAGGACCATTTGGCAATCGACAAATGAAGAAGTTCGACTTCTCAGTCGTTTTACTGTTGACAAGATGTTGTCTAAAATAGATCTTTTGCAGTGTGCTTTTATGAAAACAGTGCGACTGGCTGAAAAAAAATCATTCATTTATTGCCGTTCATTCAGAATTTTTCTTGACATTGTGCTTTGGTGCGCAGGTAAAGCGCAGTGCGAAGATCAGGTTATACCGTTTGCGATACCTGCAGGTATGTAAGAACGTTGACGACTGTGAGCATAGTTTCCTATACCGTGACGTGCTGAGGGACGTCAAAAAATATATTTACATTTTGTTCCAGCAGTGAGGGCGCGTGGTCGTAAACGTGTGAAACGCTGTAACGAAAGACGAACCGTACCAAGGGTCCTTGTGGTTCTCAGGATTCGCAGCATCGCACAAACTGCCCTGACCGTGTGTTATTCATTTGATAGCTAGTTTGCATTCGTTTGTTGCAGCGCAAACCCCACCCTGTGCATACACTGAGTCACTTCGTGAAAGCACCGAATTTGCTGACTCACATCCGCCCGACACTCTCGTGTACCTTGCCATGTTCTGGGACAAGTTGTCTGAAACCGTCACCAAGATCGCCATTCGCAATCAGGTAACTGCGGCGGTGAAAGCAGTTCGCTGTGCTGCACTCTGTCGAAGCCGAAGAAACAATGATGTGCTGTTTTCCAAACCTCTTTGCTTGACCTNATTTTTATTGAAGCTTTGTTCCGTCAGGGCTTGGATTCTNCCAACAGAAAGAAAATCTGCTTGTCTGTCAAACGTATTTGCTGAGCCAATTCTTTGCGTTTACGTTGTTGTTTTATTTATGTTTTCAATGAAAAAAATCGTGCTTAAGTTTGTTTCGAATTAGAACCGAGCTTGTATTATTAAACCACCAAAATGATCGAGCCCAAAGTCACGATTAAAGCCAAAGTTTCAGTGTTTTATTTTTTCGTCGATGGTGAAGTCGCGTTATTTTAAAAATTGAGGGTTTTTATACGTTGATGTGCAGAACCTTCCCCCCCCAGCCCCGGTCAACCACAATTTAAACAGTGGTCAGAGCACTCCCGTTCCTAAACCGACAAAACGAACCAAACGCGAACTGGTCGCCAATGACTACAACGACCCTGAGGTTAGTATTGGCGTGTGTATACAGGTCTTGCTTACAGTGTCGTGTGGAGCAATCACTTTTATGCGGTCTTTTCCGTGATAGACAAATGCTTTCTGGTTATGTTTATGTTGCGTTGGTCTACCATCAGAATAGAATACGCTTAAATGGACAAGATGCCCTCTTGGTATTTGGTCGTAAAAATGCATAAAAAAGCGTGATATATATTCTGAAGCTTTTTAAAACATAGTTTTGATGTTAAGACCCTATGCATTTTTTTTATGCATGAAAGCATCAATTTGATTGACTTCGACAAGATATTTGGTTGAGGGCGGCTTGATTTTTCAGCAAGATTTGTTTTTGTCAAAACTGTTGATGTTGTGGAAGATAAGCGACTGACAGAAGGAAACATCTCATCGAATGATGTACGAAACAACGCTGCTGAGGCAGTTGTTCACTGTTCTTAATCGATAAAAATCGATAAACGCACCTTCGGGAACATTCAGAGATGTCCTGCTGCAGCACTTTCTTTTAGAGAACAAGTGAAGGCCTGTAACGTTTTGTCACCTAATTACGTAGGAGCGTCGTCCTTATACTCGCGAGGAAGAGAACCTTCGATACATAAAAACATTGGTTGATCTCTGGCGAGAAACTCTTATTAAAATAGAAAACCGATGAGTTCGCTGCCTGATACATCTATAAATAAAATTTTATAAAAAATACGTATGTGTGTTTGTGGTTTATTGTGTAGTGCTTGTTATATATTTGTAAGTGGTCTGTATGGATTTGTCTAAGTTCACTTGTGTGTCATGTCGTTCCTGTGGGACCAAACTGATTAATGGACACATGTCCACTGAGATCTAGAAAATTAAGCTTAAATCATTTGCCGGTATTCAAATAAATATTGTTACAAAAAGAAGCGGCAAAAGATCCGTAAATTAATGACTGTCTTAAGTTGTTTGGTCCTTATTTCAGAAGACTGATTCACTGTTACATGTATGGATTGTTTGTTTTCTTCAATCAAGTTCCGTCATTAGCGAAGTATTTTAATTCTGCTACGGCACCTCGACTTGATAATCTCACAGATTTTCGTTGCCCTGGCTACAAATAAACTGCAACAAAGAAACTCGCCGTAACCATCCAGTGTTGTCATGTTACTCAACCTTGTGATTTTCGCCTTTGCAGCTGATGGTCAGGGTTCCTCCGCTGAAACGTCGGGCGCATCATCGCTTCGCTCTGCCCCAGCTGGCCCAAGCGCGGAAGAATATCCAAGGACAACCGATGTTCTACCCGTACATGATGGTTCCGCAGCGCCAGCGAGCAGAGCCAAGTAGGTTGAAAGACTTTGCAACAGGCGGGGATTTGTTCTGACGATGGAGTTTTCTCAATCGTGCGCTTTTTTTGACAAAACTACTGTTTTCTCAGTCGACGGAGGCGATCATTTCAAAGACACAATGTGCGATCTATGCGACAAAGTCTTTCCTTACCCAGTGACATATCACATGAAGCAGGTAAGAGCGCACACGTGTTGCTTTGCACAGTGCGGCTTCGCTGGTTGCTGCATCAAACACGGAGCAAGGCAGCTGGTGGTGCGGAGTTCAGACGCGAAAACGGCCGATATTCAAATGAGCTGCCTCGGGTTCCACTTTCACATGGCGGAAAATATGACACGACGAAAAATAGCGATGGCCTGCACAATACTGTAGCTCCTTAACTGTAGCCAGGCATTTATCTCTGTTGCGATGCACGGACGAAATGCAGCTATTAAAGTCGTTGGTGCTGTTACAATACGATCTGTGTGTTTCGACATCGACAACGCTTTTTTTACATTGTGACCAGCCCGTTCCGATTATTCGTTTAAGTTTTATTATAAGCGCGGTCGAAGATTGCTTTGTTATGACTTTTTGTCCCAGGCTCACCCAGGATGTGGAAAGTTTGCCGGAGGCCTGGGCTACAACAGCAGCGGCTACTACTGCGGTGGATGGGCCGGCGATTGCGGCGATGGAGGGGTTGGCGGCAGCACGTGGTATCTTCTGTGCGTCCCGTGCAGAGAAAAGTAAATGAAACATTGTTATGTCGTAATTTTGTTTTGAACGTGACACGGTTGGATGAACGACGCCGTTGTTATATGTCACGAAGTAACAATGAACGCGGATATCTTTCTTTGTTCGGTGGAAGCAGCTTGTTGCTTCGTTACAGGTACAAGTTGGAAAAATCAGCGTCGACCGCTTCGAAAAATGAGGAAGCGCGAACGAGCGGCAGCGGGGAGTGGAAGAAAGTGATGCATCGTGTGTTGATGCAGCCTGTCAACGCACATCAGGTCGCTAATTTAAGGCAGAGCTTTCCCAGACTGAGTGCTATCGCTCTCAGCAGACAGTCCCTTTTGTTTTCTTCTTGTTTTGCTCGTCTGATATACAATACCGGGAGGTACATTAAGTCAAAGCAAGTCGGTGATAATTTGAGACCTGGCCTCCCCTCATCAGCATTTCAGCAATAAACAAACCATGACGTATACACTTAGCAGTAGACGGTTTCGCATTGTTTAGAAAGTTGGTGCGATCTTGTAACTACAGAAATTGTCAAATATCACTTCGAATTTAAGATGCTATTTGATACGTGCTGTCCATTATTGCTTGTTTCAAGCTATATTCAAACAATTCGCCTCACTCCATTATCTCGCCCACGAAAGGTGTGGTTACTTTTTCTGAAGTTATGCTACGCACGCTGTTCGTGCATATGACTTATCACTGTGGCTGAGTTTGCGTTTGGCTTTGGCTGCGCATTTGAATGATGAGTAGGGATTAGTGAACGTTGCTGTAAGATTACGTTTACTTGGAAACGACGGGATGCTCCACTACGTCGCTTGGCACTTAAATGGCACAGATCAGCAATGCTGAGTTTGAAGCACAATTAAAACAATAGCGCGTCTCAGTTGTGAGTTACAAAGAAGAGTGCGTATGCTTCCTTTATGATTTGACTGGCAGTGAATTACTACAACACAACGAAAAAGACAATTACTTGTGAAGTCACAGATGTTATGAACATGCCAGAAAAAGTTTCATGAATGTTTAATCAAATGTCATCCAGTTAAGTCACCTTACTTCGGCTAATGTCTGGAGGAAGTGGTCCAATACAAAAAAATACGCCAGGGCGTCATAAAATCAAAAAGTTTTGAAAACACTGATGATTTAAATCGGTGGTTCTCAAACTTTTTTGGCCCATGGACCATGTTTTCAAAATAAATTATCCGATGGCCCACTTCTATGCTGACACCTCGTGAACGACTAGTCAAACACAAAAACCTAAAAATGTTCCTGTATAATTTATTGTACAGTAAAAGTTACAATTTTCAGGAACGCTTGATCAATGATTTATGGAACACTCTGTGGACCAATAGAAATTCAAAGTAGACCACGTGGAAAATCATTGGTTTAAAGTATCGGAAATTGCCATCCTTTGCAATAGTTGAAAACTCTGTCATGCTTTTCTCGATATTCTGAACTTTACTTAGTCACTTACCGACTGAATTTTTCAGGTCATGAAGAACAATTCCATGTTTTTGCTGGATCTTGTGAGCTCTGCCAGCAGTTCAGGCGTCAGTCAACTAAGTCGGAATAAACAACTCGGTAATATTTCAACTGTTTTGTGTGTTTGTCAGGCATTCATGGTCACCATCGAAGAGAACTCGGTTTGCCTTCGGATTGACCAGTTTTACACTTTTCAGCAAAAATCAGCGTTTATTTCAAGTGACCTTATCTATTATATCTAAAGCAGCGTGGTCCAACTACTTTCGACCTACGGGCCATTTTACAGAAACGTGACAACTTGCGAGCCACGTCTCATAAAATGGTGTATAAAAACGGATCGACAAGATTTAAAATGGAAAAAGGAAAATAGGTGATTGAAGTCAGTGCAGGCCCGCAACCAGGGGGCGAAGCCCCCCCTGTAAAACTTTTCTCCCCCCTGGAAAAATATGTTAGGCATGGTTGACAACTACTGGACATTGTTTGAAGAATTTAGGCCCCTCTCAGAAAACTCTTCGCCACCCCTGGTGTCCCAAGCTGTTTACGGGCCTGAGTCAGTGTGTCATTTAAATTATTACACAATAGCAATAAAAATTTATTATAAACCTCTATCAGTGCAATGCCTGTGGTTGAGGCTTCCGTGACACTATCGTTCCTACATCAATACCAACATGTTAGTGGTAGCAAGTCGGAGACTATTGACCAGTTCTTCGTCTGCCATTTGATTTTTTGGATTTTGCTGCTTCACGGTGGAAAATGTAACTTACTCTCACACATTTATGTACTACGGTCTAGCCCAGGGGTCTCCAAACTTTTTTGTCAGAGAGCCACATAAACTATTACACAACAGTTCGAGGGACGGACATCATACGTAATAAGTAGGGCCATTTAAAGTCATGTTTTATCTGTGCTGCAGGAATCTATGAAAGGATTTTTTAAACAAAAATTGTATCCCTACGAAGTCTATAACAAAAGTTATAAAGTCATTTTCCGTGTTAGGTCATAAAGTCATCTTTTGCCTATTTTCAACCTAATTCAATAAGGAAACCATTGCAACAATCTCAAAATATCAGGTGAAACTATTATAGGACTAGGTCTAAGCTGCATTCTGCAAATTGAACCAACCCACATGGACGCGTTGCGAATGTTGGCAAAGACATAGGTAAACCAAGTTATTTCGATGAAATATAATGCACTGCCTAAAAATGCATGTTCTTGCTGCCCCTCAAAAATAAACCAATGAACGTGCGTGTTTTCAATTAGCTTCAAACCAAACTATATGTTTTGCTCACCTTTTGAGCCGTTTGTTTGAGTGGGGCTTTAACAAACCATGGGACTACCATCTCTTCTGCTAATTTTCACTGGTAATGCTCCTTGGTACAGTAGTTGTATGTTGTAGTTCAGCCGTGTTTTCTGAAAAATGAAGTCACATTATCAAGTTTTTTAGGTCATAAAATTAGTCCTAGTAATAAGATTGTGTCGGATATACATTTTTTGTAAATATATTATTTTTTAATGATTGACAAAATGTCTTCGCGAGCCAGAATTGGCCCGCAGGCCGTAGTTTTGAGACCCTGGTCTAGTCTAACGCCAGTAATATTGTCTTATTATTGTTAAGATGTTATGCGACATGTGTGTTCTAATTAAAATTACCTTATGTAACATCCACACAACAATCAATAGTGAGAAAGGGCCATAAAATTCTGTCCGCGGACCTGTAGTTGGACCACGCTGATCTAAAGGCTTGCTGTTTGTGTTTGGAATCGTCATAGTTTCCACATCGCAATGTTGCCAGAACTGTTCGTCTGGAAGCGATTTCCGAGCAATATGTTTCAAGAAACACTGTCTATCGAAAGAAATCCTTTCCCAGCAAAGAATCAGACACTAAAGATCTTACAAAGTATATATTTCGCCCACGGAGTAGGCATCATCAGCTCTTATTCAAATAGAATCTTCAGCTCTTATTCAGAATCATCATCATCAGCTCTTATTCAAATAGAATGTTTCACGAAGCCCGACGATTGTGTAATAAATGCAGTAACGACGAAGTCGACTTTGTTTATTTGGGCTGTTTCAAAAGAAACAGATGTTTTGATACGAAGAAGTCAAATGCCTTTCGCCGAATTATTCGCAATTACTTGCTCGTTGCTGACAGTGCTGTTCAAGCACTTACACTGCAAATATATTTTCTTCGTGTTTTCAGGGGTCATCGACAGTCATTCAGAGGAAGCGACCAACTCTGAGTCACAGGATATGTGGAGTAGTTCAGGTGAAATCTTAGGCTAGAAAATTAAATTTTGTTTGGACTCCTGTGTTTGCTACTGTTTTTTTGATGTGTTTCATTAAGTATTCCATTGAAACAAGCCCGCAACCAAGCGTGGGGCAACCGGCCTGGCAATTGCCCCTCCGAAATTTTCAAAAACATGTATATTTGTTCGGTACAATCACAAGTTACAGTCATTTTCCCCCCTCCCGAAAATATCAGCTTACTGCGGCCCTGAATATAAATGAAATACCCTTATTTTTTAAGAGCGAAGTTCTTATCTTCAGCGAAAATGCCTTCTTCACTAAGCAATCTGTGCGTATGACATTATTCAAATCAAACGATTTGATTTTTTTCAACAACAGGTCAAAATCTCTCCGATAAAACGTTCTAGAAATGTTATCTGTAAGTCACACTTAATTAGACTCGGCAGTTTTATCAAATCTCAGGCAACGTCCCGCAAGGTCAATACCGTTCATTTGCAACTTCATAGTTCCTATATTCAACAGCAGAACAGCGTCAGCAGGCCTTGTTTGAAAGCGCACTCCCACCCGTCAAACGTCACGGCGATCATGGAAAATCACTTTTGTCAAAAACCCGTACGCTGTTTTTGTAGTAGAAGCGTGAAAATGCGACTGTTTAAGCTCTGACAGCCTTTGTTGGGCGAAGATCAACCTATATGCAGCCTTGGAACGTATTTTCGAAGCTTCCAATAATATGCCTTGTGATTTCCAGACCTCCTCCCGCAATCAGGCTACAGTCACTGTCCATTTCCATCAACCATGTGTTCTTACTTGCACGGGAAGACGTCACCCAAGCCAGCTGCGGCCATGGATAAAAATTCGTAAGAGACGAACGACTGACTTCGACTCGAAAGCTGTTGTTGTTTTTGCTGATAATGCCCTTGTTACGCTGTTTTTCTACATCGCTGAACCTTGAAAATGCCTTTTCTACTCAATACTTCCTGTTCTAAAAAGTGAGTCTATCCCGCAATAAAAGGAAATGAAATGAGTCTGTAATGAATCACATTTCTACTTAGTTCAATTAGCATCTAGGCTGTTCTTTCCAATTTGCCTATATTATCATTTGGCCACATCCTAAGCTTTGCAAGACACATGCATTAATCGCGCATTTTTATTTAATTCAGGCGCAACGACCGGGGAATCCCCGATTTCAGGAATCGTTCTTTATCCACTCAGCATCCAGCGCCGTCCAGCTCCCATTTCAAATCGGTTTTCCAGCGATTGTCCGTCACCCCAGACGCATCCGTGCAAAAGGTATGAGCTCAACAGGCATGCGCAATAAATGCGATACGGAAAAGACAGGTCGACTATCGCGAGATCGCCTCTGAAAGGGATCGGAGGAGCGACTTGCAAACTCGCCCACAACAACATGTCAGATGTCTGGCAAAGTGTTTTGTTTCCCAGAGCGAGGCTGAGCTTTTTCAACGACGCAACCGGATCATGAGATCTATCTCGGCCGGTTCTCAACCGCACGACAAGAAGTCGGTGTCGAACAACAACGAGGATATGTCGCTTGGTAGGTCATTTCTCACGAAAGCTTATTTTTGTTGCCCCGCTCACATGACGGCAGTTGGTTATGACCAACACTTGTTACTTATGCTGCTACTGTAACCCTTTTATAGAGAAAGAGGTTTGTATTGGTGGTTTTCAGGTGCGATTGTTGTGCTTCGTGTTAAAGCACATGCGCAAAACATTGGATTTTCTTTCTTAATTTCTTCACATCAAACCTTCATTAGTTTCGATCTGCTTCGTCCAGAGGCTGTTTCAGTTAGTTGCGCTTCGCAAGTTGTCCTGCAACTCGTGTTAGATTTGAGATTTTTCGAGGATGTACTAGACTATGGGCTCATGAATGCATTTTCAAAGTGAAACCGCAAAATTATGTTAAATATTTTGAAATCATGAAAGGTAATTATAAGAGGGCACTGTGCAATTGCTGCTCACTGTGTGACTTCCAGACACCACAGCTCCTGCACGTCGTAACATGGCAACTAAACAAATGCATTCTTTTAACTGCCTTACGTGGAACTATTGCAGTCGCACACAGCAAGAGTTCTTTAAACAAAGCTAGGCCGTCGTCAGGGCAATCGCCAGGCGTCGACATCTAGTTACTGTAAAATTTTTTCAGCCGCTTCCACCGGGTCGTATCTGCTGCACCATCCCTCCCCGTCCATGTTGAAACTGATGTCCACGCGCGAGAATAGCAATTTCGTTGCTGACGCCATCGCGCGTTCAAGTGTTCTCGCATTCGTCACTCAACGTCACGATCTGAGATCGTTGCATGTCACAATGCAAATGACCCTGCGCAGAGCAGCTTTGCGAGTATACGTTCTGCAGGTGAGGATAGACTCTGCTTTGTCCGCAGTGATGAACTGTTAAAAGTTGTTTTCCACCCAGAACCAAGCAGCAATGTTAGATTATGACGTGTTCAAGGTGCAACCTCCGATCTTCTTGATAGCCATATCGTGCTTTCAGGTCCTGTTTGCCTTCCTCCCCAATGTCTGCATTTCTTCTCACTTATTCTCAGGCGCTCACATGGTTGCTGCGCACTGTGGTTTCCGAGACCAACATCCACGACATACTCTGGTACTTCGTGTCGGCGCTCGCGGGAAGCAACAACTCCGAAAACAAAAACGAAGGAAAACCCGTCGATGCCGGCGCGGAGAGCACCGACGAAGATGCGGAAGTTAGTTACTTTTTTTTCAAACTTGTGGTGCTGCGTCGACTGTTCACAAACCGTCTTGCTTTTCAGCTGAATTCACCGCTGTAGTAATAGAGTCATGATGAACACAAATACAATTATATGTACCTTGTCTATAGACGTCTGATGCGAACGAAACGACGCTAAGATAATGCGAAGCTGATGATGATTCGGCTGTCCCTCAGACTGTAGAACTTACTTTCAAACTACTATACAATTTTTATCCACTAAACTTTTTTACGAAATACCGTACGTTGGGTCATCCGCTGCTTCGCGCTGACGCCTCGTGTATTCACAGGAGACCAAAGCGCTTTGTCAGCATCCAGTCAAATGCATGGCTTTGGCGGGTATTGACTCTATGAAACCCCTGGTCGAGGCCTTCCACGGATTTCTGCAGACTGTGTCCGACATTATGATGTTCCTGCCTTCCAACAGCCCGGTCCAACTCATGGCTATCAGGTGGAGTGTAAAGGGTTAAATTAGTGCTGTCTTGCTGTTGTAACTTCGTTATCACATATTGATATTTTGACACATGTACCGGTTTACTGGAAGATGCGACTTGAAACCACTGTGTGCTGCATTATGAGCTTATGTTGAAACAGCTTTTATTTCAGCTCATTTTGTAGGACATGCCGCACAATCACAGACAAGTCTCACGCTGTGAGCCCTTTGTAAGAAGATTTCGACATTTTGTATGGTTTTGCGTTTTTCTATATTGTAGTTACACATCTTTCAGAAGAGACGTGTTTCGTCAGATCTTTTTCTGCTGTCATTTTCTACACCATGTTTTCCATGAAAGTAATAGTAACGTTTGGGGTAGTGTCGGAATGCTGTGTATAGCGCTAGTTTCCAGGAAACTTCGCCAGCGAAATGTTTTTCTTCCATTTAAGTTTGGTGTTGAAACGTTTCAGTTTGCTTGAAACATGTGCAGGGTGTGAACTTGTAAATGTCGATGAAGATATCTGCTGTTTAAGTCCCACGTAATGGTTCGGCCAAATGTGAATTTGTCGTTCGTGACTCGCGCAGATGTTGGAGACTCAAAGTCTTGCCCTCAGACCACCGCTTTTTGCACGAGAGCCAAGTCTTCTCTCACATCAGCCAGATCCTCTCCAAAGTGGACTTGACAAGCAATGCCGATGCGCCAAAGCAAAAGAAGTTGGTCAAGATCAAAGCGAATTCACGCGGATATGTTCCGGTCGTTGACGAGGTATAAAAGCGTCGTTTTTCGTGTATTCTTTTTGTTGACTCGAAGCGATATTTAAAAAAAGTTCAATATCAGACATAAGTGCGCAGTTTTGAGGGACGTTGTAAGCTTGACTGTTCGATGTGATTGTAAATAGAAATATATCGCGATCCGTTAAAGTTGTCGGGCAGTGTGTCAACCACCTTTTAATATTTTTGTGGCAAATGTATCTATACTTGCTATGTCAGATTGTATCGCAAGCTTAGATGTTCGTTGTGCACTTGTTATAATCTGGCACCTTTTCCAACTTATTGCGTTTTTGGTTGGCTATGTATCTGCCTGCGCTTGGCTGTCTTAAGTTCGTAAAGGCTTCCCGTCTTTATAACAACCTGCAAACTTGCTGCTGTGACTGATTTTACTTTATCCTAAAATAGTTTTCGTTTTATTGTAATTTCAGTTCCTCACTGTCAGGATGAATACTATGTTTTATATTTTGCTCAACATCATTTTCGGAGGCGCTGCGATGACACGGGAAGGATAATCAGGGTTTCCAAGTGTTTTCGCGGTTTACCTAACGCAGTGGTGGTCAACCTGTTATTTTGACCCTGCTGGTTTCGCTGCCGTTCCACTTCATCGCCTGTTTTTGCAGGACGCGCCGAACCAAGCGAAAGTAAAAGTTTTGACGGATCTCACGTCGAAAGTACGCGTGACCACATCAAGTCACGCTGCCATTGCCAACAGCTTGACCGACGGCTCGACTGAAACTTTTTGGGAGTCTGGTAATATTCCTTACTGTAATAAAAGGTGCTTTCTTGTATAGCATTGCATGCTAGCCACTGGGTCGCATATTGTACGAAGGAAGAGTGAACATGAATGGTTCGAGAGAAAGCGTTCGAGTGCTCAACCCATAAGGATTTTTACACACTGTGCTTAGAACTAGGATTTGATTGTTTACCACCTCGTAGTTACGCTCCTCAGGCACCAACCTACGAAACAATAACATAAGCTGACCTGGCACAAACAGAAAAGCTTAAAATGCAACATAACACAGAAAAATATGACCATCACTTCACCATCTCACTTCGGGCATGTCCCTACAAAAGTCTTTGTTTCCAAATTTTTCGTGCTGCCGAATGCCAGTTCTCTCCCTGTGTTTAGTTAGATGTTGACATGATCTTACTTTTTTATTAACACTTTCACAAAAGCTTGGCATTAGTGACCTGAAACAAAAAAAACATTTTCTCAACTGCTTTTCTGACGGTTGAGGCACATTTTCAAAACTGAGAAAACTATGCTGTATATTTTTCACGCAGTCCGGTGTCTAAAAAGAGTTTTTGTAAAACAAGCAAATCTGAGGGACGACGCAACACAAGTTTGTGGGTGAGCACAAACGTTTGGGTCAAGCTTACAGTTCATATCTGATTAGAGAGCAAACACTCTGGGTCGTTGTGCTGTTATATTACTTGAGTTAAGTTGTTTACTTTTGATTTTTTTGCAGGTGATGAAGACAAAAACAAACCAAAAGCAATAACAGTCGACTGTTTACACGATAAAGACGGTAACAAGAAGCCGAAGATAGATATCCGCGCCGAGGAGTTCTATGTCCACATTGACAATACTCGCGATGTTCAGGTCTGTTCACTGATTTTTGATATTTTCCACAATTTCAAGCTGTTAGTTTTTGCATTTTTGAGGTTTGTTCAGCGATTAGGGGTAGCGATGGTTCTTGTGTATGTCATATGTAGTCCTAATACGTATGAAATTTTGTGCGGTTGCTGCTTAGAATAGATGTTCTTTTTTGCAGTAAACTCAGATTAACTATTTGTTATATACTTCCGCTAAAAAGTTGTCATAAGAAAGAAGCACTATGTTAATTGTTTCCTTTCTAAGCAGTGCATTCATATGAGATGCGTAGATCTGACGATAAAGTAATAACAGCAGTAAGCTCTAAATGAGATTGAATGGAACTTTTATGTCGTTTTATATTTCGTTTGATGAATTTTCCCTTATGTGACATACTTAGACTGTTGGATACGTGGTTGCTGCTGCTTTTTGGTTGTTGCCATGTAAAGAAGTTCGCCCACGACAGTCTTGATTCATCGTTAAGTACATTACAGCTTTGAGGTCCCAGCGACGAAAACCCTGCTGTGAATCAAGGCTGTATTTACGTGCTGAAGCATTCGATTACTTTTGCAAAAATGGACATTTCATCATGCTACAGTGATATTTTTCAAGCATGCTTGCATTTCGCTTGTTGTTTTATTATAGAAAAAAGTAAATTCTATTTCATTTTGGACGACGAGCGAAAACGATGACTGGAAAAAAGAGAAAACTGCTGACTTGAACGCTCAGTTTGTTGGATGGGTCCCGTTCAGCATACCCGGCCACAACACGGTTGGTACCTAATCCTTCTTTGCTACTTCAACGTCGGTTAAGCTTGGTGTGGTGTTCGCGAAAGAAACTGCATTATATGTAGACCCTGTGGAAATTGTTCTCCAGAACAAGATGCTTAATATCTTATAGCTTTTGGTTAGACTTGACTCAGTGAAAGTATTGTAAGTTGAAACCTCTGTTTTGTAATATGTGCAGTGTATTTATTAACTAACAGCCTGTCCTTTACAACGTATGTAATTGTATAGAATTGTTGCGTTGTCTGCAATAGGCTGTGCATAAAAGTTTTCGGACGTTTCCCTGTTTGACTGCTTGCTCGCTACATCTGGTTTCTGCAGCTTTTCAAGGTTGAGCTCCGCGGTTCAGACAACGGCTTGCGAGTGCGCCAGATCAAAGTGCTCGGCCACGACCTGCCCGACGGTCCGAAGTACCAGCAGCAGCTTCCCGCGAAAGTCCTGCAAGTTCAGATCTGCGAAGCTGAATTGCTGAAAGTCTTCAAACTGCTTACCGCCGAGGTTCAGCCACTCGCTAAAGTTGATGCGTGCATGTCCAAGAAATCGGTTCAAACATGCGTTGCAGTGCCGTGAAAAAGTGAACTAAAGCTGATCTCATCTAATGGCGAGATTGCGTGGAGCAATAAAAGCCTGACAACAACCGCAAGAAACAGTTTGTTTAATAAAAACTTTGATTACAATTAACCGAGAACTTGTTGGTTGTTTCCGCGTTAATTTAAATTTTGCGGACAACACGACTGGATCGCTTATAACAGCTGTTGTCAGGTGTTTGGGCAACTGCTCTCTGAAGACGCCGCTGTGGATTGCGGCGGGACCACTCAGATCGTCCAGGAACCAGAGTCTGTTGGAGGAAAGGAGGATGACGCCGGTGCGTCGGCGTCATCACCGAGTCCACGCGACGTGGATCCGAATCTTCGCGAACATATGGTCGGAATTTTGTTCAGTCGTAAAAAGCTGAGCTCCTTGCAGAAAAAGGTTCGCGTTTCACTGAGTGCGATGCTGTTCGTTTGTAGCCATGCTACTTTATTTTATTCGGGTATAAAAAAGGAGTGATCATATTGAAACCACCTGTGTAAAAGAAAAAGAGCATGCAAGCCCTCTGTGTGGCTGTTGCTGCGAGACAGGATCACACAAAGATTGTGGTTTGATTGAAGCGGCTTTTGAATAACGTACGGATTAGGACTAGCTTATTAAATGTACACTCTGATTCTGAGTAATACGCTGAGGCGTTGGCGAGATGAGCCATCCTCGCCTCGGGCGAACGCTTCGTTGTCAAACAACATACAAATTTGCTTTAACTCGAATTTAGACGAAACTTAACTAGAATGCATTGAACTGCAATAAGTAGGTATAGCTTGGACGTTCGTCAAAAAAAGCGAAACCCGTGTCGCAGTCTTATTCAGGTTGATCCCACCAAGGTCGAAGGCAAAGTAATCGGACTTTTTTTTAAAAGTAGCTTCAACGTGAGTGGTCTCGTATTCTAGTCTTTGACGCGCTGAAATGTTCGCGGAAAATGGGCAAATGCTTTTGACGTATTTTATTTGCAGGTCTTCGAACACACAGTCCATGCCATTCACACAGAGACGTCTCGCATAAAGAAGGCTTGGGAAGCCGCTCTGGATGCTACATCATCTCCCGCACATGTCAGTGGATGTCACGAAACGCGCATGTTTTAAATATACGGGCGGCAGTTATCTTTGAAGTTGTGTCTTTGTGCGCTTGATATTTTGCAGAACAGGAGCATAGTTGGTTTCATCTTGTTACGCTTCATTTGCGGTGGGTGAGCGTTTGCTGGCGTAGTTTTGAACGTAAGACCTGTTACCCTTAATGTTGCAGCACCCGAGGTCGGTGCCTATTGACAGCTACTGCTTTGAACTGCTTTCAATGATTCTTGCTCTCACTGGTTCGGATGTTGGCCGACACTATGTGGCGCAACAGAGCACGCTGATCGAGGATTTCGTGGTGCTCCTGCACACTGGATCGCCCAGAATGCAACGTCAGGTAAACCAGACTTGTGTTTTCACTTCGTATCTTGTTCAGTTAAGTTTGACTCTTTTGTTTGCGAGTGACTGCTCGAAGTTAACGTTGAAACTTTTTCTTTTAATTCTGCAGCGTTGCAAAGTTGCGACTTGGTGTAAATGGGCGCTACACCTCAGCGCATGTGTTCAGAACGATATCACGCAGCAGTCCTCTAATGTTCCATCTTATAAACGCTCTTCAGGTTACGCTGCTGCTGCGACGAATATTGAGGGAAGTGACGCCGGGACGACTGGCGTCAGTGATGAACGCCCGAGTCCCGACGCAGTACAAGTTGGCGGACTCCGATACCGAGGTGCAGTTGAAAGCATGTTGTGCCTTATTTCATGTTTCTGACTTACATTGAAACACGCCTGGTTGCAGTGAAACTCGCTCATACCGAAGATGGAATTTTTGACATTAAAAAAAAACAAATCCTCAAACGTGTACGTTTGTTTGCGTTGTTTGCGTGAGGGACCCATTTTAATCATTGAGAGGCGCTCGTATTATTATAGTCACTGTGTTTTGATTGGGTAGCTGCTACAATTAATCATCGCTTACATTCTTACAGCAGGAGCCATCCGACGTTTCAGTTTCCGATAACGTGGACGAGGAGTCCTCACCTCTAATCAGTGTCATGGACCCCCTGTTTGCTTGCATTTCGAAAGCGCTCAAGGTGCAGGTGAAGCGGGCGACGGTGACTGAACCGAAGCCGACCACTCTGACTGCTGAAGGTGACGCCGCTTCAACGATAAAAGCGTCGAAACGGGCTCAGTCTGTGACGCTGAACAGTTTCTTCCCTGGAAGGTGATCAGATCTTGATAATGTAATTTCATTCTGGGATATCTTCTCTACAAAATTTTTCTTCTGGAAGATTTTCGAATGTTGTTCTAATCGTCATAAGCACTCCTCGATTGTCTGCGTAAAGTCTGGCATCGCATTTTTCCATTTTTTTGCCTTCAAAATTGAATCTTCCCAATTATATCATCGCTTGCGATTTCATCAAATCTTGCGAGCTGGCTCTCCTTTCAGAAAGCGTCAGGATGCTAGAATTTGTTTATAGTGACCTGGGCGCAGTTCGGCACTTGCTCACTTGTTGCGGCATTTGCACCAGGCCCAACATTGCCTTCAAACATTCTTCTTTGCAGACCTGCTGATAAAATCCCGATGTGGTGGATGCACGGGACTATGGAAGACAAGTCCATCGTAGAAGCTGTCATGAAACTGTTAACTGACATGTCCATGGTACGATTTTCAACATTGTTTGAATATTGAATTATACGGCAGAGTTTATTTCGTTGGCGTCTTGTTCGTACGTCCATGCGATATGGGTAGAGCTAGTTAAGTACCCCAGTGTTCCCACGCAGTATTGAAAGTATTAAAAAAGTATTGATTTTGGCCAAAATGTACATAAGGTATTGAAAAAGTATTGAAATTCAAAATGGAAAAAAATCTGAAGTATGTGAGCAGAATTTTACTGAACGCAAAGCAATTCATTATTTATACAGGGTTGAACAATGTGCAAAATTGAGTTTCATGATTAAGAATTTCCAAAAATGAAGAGGAGTAATGGTACTGAACTTTTTTAATGTAGTATTGAAAATGTATGGAAAATGATTTTTAAAAATGTGTGGGAACCCTGGTACAGACTTTTGGCTGCTGCAGTTTGTACTTGAAACAAGCAACGCATTTTTTCCAGAATCAAATCAGCCCTGCCTGGTGCAATGTGGCAAAGTGCGCTGTGTCCGAAGCCGTTCTGTCTCTCACCAAACTGACCGATTGCGAACGAGAACCGGACAGCTGCCTCTCCAACTCAATCATGTGGAGAGCCTTGGCTGCGTTGTGTGTGCTCGACCGTGACCACGTCGATAAACTGTCGTCAGCAGAATCGTGCCAGAAGAAAAACCAGGTTGGGACGAAGTTTGTATTCGATCGTTTTTCGCATATCCAACGTTTAAAAACTTACGAACAAACAGGAACAATCAGAAGAGGCGTTTTTTCGGCAGTTTACTGCGAGTGTATGTTGCGGCTTCGTTTGAAAGTCGAAATGATTTCCTCTGTCAAACGCTCGCATGAATGCTCAGGACTTGCTGACGAAAATTCTACTTCAATCAGTTGCATTCATCGTCAGCTTACGGCTGCGCCGAAGCCGCTTTTCTGCGATCGTCAAAGAACGCCAAGAGGAATAATAAACTATTGGGTTTGTATATAAGTGGTCGAAACGGGAAACACTTGAAAGGGAGACGGCAGTTCGGAGCCAGCGACCTTATCTGTAGCGAGATGTTTCCCTCCTGCTTTTCCGGCAACGAACATCGCTGCCATTTTTTGCTGGCTGCCCGCGAGGCACTCGACACAAGCCTGAAGTGCAATTGTTCGACCAAGTCCCGCTGATTAAGAGCTCTCTAATTTAGCAGCGGTTGGTGGGACGCGAGCGGAACGTGGTACTCGCGGTTCGCAGTGTAAATGGCTACGGCATGGGGGGCGCTTTTCGTGATGGATCACAACGCTCCTGGATTTATTGAAAATATTTGAGGTTGCTTTGCGCGAGAACGATATTCTTTGACTTACGTGGGAGCGTTTTTTTTATTTATCTGTTTTTGTGTTTTCGGGCGCGCGTAGTTACTCTATGTTTTGCGTGTGTATCTGATGATGCAGGAACCGCAGCTTTCAGGAATAGGAAAGCGAAAGTTCATTGCTGCCCAGATGTTACGGCAACCGCTGCCGTGTTTGATTTCGTAGCTGGAAAGCCCCGCCAGCGTCGTTGTGAGACATCGTTCAGGAAGTTGCAGTTCGGTCGGTGCGCGGAAAGTTTTAGTTTTAGTCTGAAACAGGTGTCCCAGGCACTTTGGATCCAGGACGAGTGAACGGACTCACCTTGAAAACGATTTTTTTTCGCTCAAGCAGAGTAGCAAAGAAAGTTAGGCGTAGAGTGGATGGCTCCGTCCATTCAGCTGCACAGATACTTGGCGCTGCAAGACAAAGAACGAACACATATTTTTACTTTCCTGGTCGAAAACCCGCAAGACATTTCAAGTTTCGATGTTCGGTCACGTGAGTTCCAGTTCGCTGGTCACAGGTGGTACGTCTACTCTGGGAAACCCAACAACGAATATTTCAGGTAAGGGCAACGTGTTGACTAAGCTCTGCTTTTGCCCGATGTTCCTGATTTTGTTTTTGTTTGTTACTGGAAACGGTTAGCTTGTTCTTTTCGCCTTGGTTAGTCAAAGCTTTTTCAAGTTTAGTTGTGCATCAAAACCAGGTGTTAATTTAGAATTTTCAACCGAATTTTGAAACCTTTTACTGTCCTCAGGAGTTAGATCTTAAAGTTAATTAAATGTTTCCTGTCCCGGAACGAATTGCTTGTGTTGTGTTTTTTAACGAGTGTTTGGTTCTATTTCAAAATGTTTTTATTAACTTGGAAACAAATATGTTGATCGGTAAGCTAAAATGTTGTTCTTTTGGTGTGTACATTATGTTTCCCTTCTTGTGTTCTTTCAAGCTTCTACCTGCGGATTGTAAACCTCGGCAAGGATGTTCGAGTTCACACTGTCTATTCTTTCAATGTGGTAAACCTGGTGAACTACCAAAACAATTACGCTTACCACAGTCCTGCTGGTGGCAGAGTATTTTCACGTGATGAGGACGCGTTGTCATGGGGATGGAAGGAATTCATCAGACGTGAGGTTACCGCAGCGTAGTTGTAGTTACTTTCCATCCGTTACCTACTGCTTACCTCAAGCCCGCAACCAGGGGTTGGGCAACCGGGCAAAAACATATTTAATTGTTAGGTACAACAACAAGTTACAATAAATCCCCCGCAAAAAAATATCAGCTGGTTGCGACCCTGGCTTACCTACTAAAGCATACCCACTGCACTGCGAGATGCTAGATTGATAACGATGGCCTCACCTTCGAGAGTGATTTTACGTTCTTGCATCATGCGTTTCCCATTGCACGTGAGCGGCGTTGTGTGGAAGCACGGTTGGCGTTTCAAACTTTGATGAGCGGCTGCGCTCTGGAAAGTGATAACATGAGAAAGCGATGTGCCGTGGGCGCTTTGGAGCTAACGCGGCTTGTGAACTGCGCAATGAAACTAATGTTTTCCTGCACCAGACTCTGCTGAAACCAAACGGTGGTTTTATATTTGATGGAAATAAAGCTCTGCTGGAACTGGAATGCAAATCGTATAAAGTTGTCTTTGAAGAATCAGTAAAACTTCCTGAAGTAACTGAGGAAAACCCGTTCCCAACCATCCACACATCCCCATTCAGTGTCGGCGGCTTCGCGTGGCAGGTATGACCGAGGGTGGAACACAGTGATGCCTTTTTTTATCTAAATTCCCTGTGGAAAAAAGGAGTAAAATAATGTACTCCGCCTACATCAGCTGAACGTGCTTGTTAGTCAAGCCGTTTTGGTTCTAGTCACAGTCAGTTGTGAGCGAAGATAAGCGGCTTGCATGTATGCAACATCAGCTCGATTCTGGGAATATAAATATCCTAAAAGATTATTATTAGTGTTCGGTAAACAGAATTCAGTAGGTAATATTATATAGCTACCCATTAAACAGCTTATTTTGGCGAATATTGTGTTTGTTTGTTTGTTTGTTAAATGACTCACCTCAATTACGCAAACATCATGACAGCTGTGTTACCGCATTGTTTTGTTTCGAATAAGATACGAATCTTTCCCGATGGACCTGATGAGGAGAATAAGGGAAATGTAGCTCTGTTCTTGCACTGCACAACGGCTGATCACCTGGCCAGAGTCAAAGCTCGATTTCTCATCGAAGGACAGGTACCTGTTCATGGACTGTTTGGTTCTTTGCCGTGAAAGCATTCGCGCGTGCTGATGAAGTACTTTATTTCTTTTCACAAGACAGTGATACCGTGGTTTAAGCAAAAAGAGAAAAGTGCATTGCTATGACGTTCTGTTGCGTTCCTCCAGGTATTTGCATGTCGGTGTGACTCAGATTCGGATTTTAATGCTTAAAAGTCTCAGCTTGCGAGCTGAAGCGTTAAGCGTTGGCAATCTTCTATAGTTCTTCTTACAGTTTGCGATAGTCACTGTCTGTGAGCGCTGCCTTCCGACCTGTCCATGCAGTTCTATCGCGTGTATCGGTTGTGTTGCTGTTACCTTTCCAGCAATCACCGGTGGTGTACGAGCACACCTTCCCACCCAACACCATCAGCGAAATGCCAAGCGGTGTAGCTTTCCCGAGTCAAAGCGAGTTCATGAACTCGCTCAAAGACAACAAAATTAGAGTCGGCGTTGAGTTTCTCTCGGTTTTCGAGGTAAGATCGTCAAAGACACGTCTTGGTTCATCTGCTACATCCGTCCGAGCCACATTTCACAAAACTACGATTTATTTTTTGAGAAGTCCGTGTAGTGTTTTTGCGACTGGTCAAAATCATAGACCGTATAGTATTCTGAGTGATATTTTGGCGACTAGGCAGTAAGAAAAGGTTCATTATACTCGCTTGTACTCCCTTTGGAGCGTCACAAGCGGTCTGCGGCGCCCATCTTCACTTGCTTGCGCCGTGGGCCACAGCCATGCGGCGACCTCAGCAGTGAACACTGCACTGGTGGCAGGTCATTGGCAGCGTGAAGCTTACCCTTGCATTCATCCATTAATGCCGAGCACGAGGCTAGTCATCTGCAACTTTCACGACTTTCACTGCAGCATTTTGTAGTGAACCAAATGCTTTCTCTACGATATCTGTTTGAGTGTTTATGAAAGGTGGTTTCGCTTCCAGGTTAACGAGATCCACGTCACTTTGTCCGAGCCCAACACGTACCCAACTGTTTGCGTCACGCCGTTCGATGACCTGGAGGGGTGTCCGTGGGTTTTGAAAACACTCCAGGCCTCAAATCTCAAACTGAAGATGGACCAGAACGACAAAACGACCAGCGGTCTGATGGAATTCTATCACCGGCACATAATGTGGAATGCGACTCTCATTTCACCAGGTTTGTGTGAAAAATCTTTGGGTTGTGCTGCGCAGAATGCAAAGTGCCCACAGTTGGGTTTTGCACGTTTTTCGCCAGTTTTTCTGTTTGCTTTTTCTTTCCTGGAAACATTAACATTTCTGTAAAAATAAGCTGAGCTCCAGTTCATACCATGCGCTAGATTGATATAGTCTGTAGTTTTGGTTTTGGTCCATATTATCGTGTGCAATCGCTATCAAACTGTGTCTATAGGAACACCTGCTGATCTTCCTGTGATAGAAAATTGTAACGTACGATTAAGATCTGTTTTGTTGCACGGTCGAACGACTACGCTATTAAGACAGGGCCATAGATATATGAAGACCACGCCAATCTTTCAGTTTTTCTTATAATTGACTAAAATAGTTTTGAACTCACCACCATTTTGATTTGCCATGGCAATTCGTAAGTAGCTTTTAGCCTGACTTTGAAAATCTTGCCCCTAAATTGTCGTTCTGCCGCCTGCGTAAATCCTCAAAGCATATCCTGTTGTTTGTGCAACTGCCGTTGCGATTACAAAGATCATAATTTTACTGAAATCCAGGGACGGAAGATATATCAATCAACATTCCACTAAACACGAAAGGACCAATGATTGGCTATTTCGGTGAAAACTGGTCCGACGCTGACGTGATCAAAACGGATCTGTCTGTTGACGACTTGGCACAGAGTGATAACCCTTACCGCACTGACGTCGACGACGGATATGACAGGTTCTGATAAACCTTTATTGCTCTTGTTTGCCTTCTCTGAGACACCCTCGGGCTTGTTCGTCCATTTTCGCAAATCCGCATTAACTGGTGCTGGAATAATAGGGAAATGACAGCAGAGCGGATTTGTGCAAGTGCTTTGTTGATGTGCGGGCACCAGTTAGTTGTGCATTATAAAATGCTGTCCACAGTAGCCAGATTTTCTTTGCTAGCGTCTCCGCTTTTTTACTATCCTGAAATGCTGTGGCTGTGTGCAGAAAACTAGTGACCTTGCTTAACTATAGTTCTGTGTTTTTCGCAGATACTCTTATGTGACCATCCACGTCGAAATCGTGTCAAACCACTTGCTGTACAAGACCCCTGCACCCTCCCCTACCGGCGACAGAGAAAGAAAACTGCTCTACAATGCAAGGTGCACATGTGTTGTTGGTGCTGCCGCCCATGAAGTCTGCTGTCAGTGATACTGCAGATGCAGTTTGTCTAGCGTGTTGTCGCGCATAGTTTTTAGTAAGGTTAAGCTCATGACATGTTTCTGTTAAAGTAACGCTGTTTTCACCACGAAAAGTTAATACTGGAGTCATTGCCTGCGTGGAAGTCTTTCTCCATTTTTAGGACACTCGCTACCAAGGCTTAGTGTTGAAGTCGGTCACACTAACTCGCATGAGTAACAAGGTTTACTGAAATGACTCGCGTAACACAACGGCCCACATACCAAGTAGAACTATCTTCGAACTCATATTGTCGATTACACGTTTTTGAGCACATTCATACACTCATTTCTCATGTCGTTAGCTGCAGGTAACGCAAGTTGTTTTTGGCCCTTATTTGATTAATTAGTACCATCAAGCAGTTTACAAGTTTTATATGAGCTCGGTAGCTTCGTGTTATGCGATGAAAGCCTATGGCGCTGGTGCGTAAATTGCAGGAATTAATCACGCAGATACACTCTGCTTTGGATAGAAGTCGCTGAACTTTTCGCAAGCGCTGCATCATCAACTGATTTAAATGTAGTGTAAAAGTGTCTTAGTAACTGCATCATGTTGTTATGGACATTGCCATTGGTCGTCAACGGAGAAGGTTCTTCTCTGTTTGGGCTGCCCCTTATATAGCTTCAAGAACAACCTCTACAGCTTGGTACTTTTTTGCGCTACAATGCTCACGGCTTGCCACATTTCTACTGTTAGTTACTCCACTGGTCGTATGGCATGTCATCTTGAAACTTCGGTGGGACTTGTTTGCCATTATGAGGCAAGCTAAGTGTTTACCATCCTCTGCAACCGCAAAAAGATATCACAGGGCTTTCAATTTTGATCCATATCAGGACAATTTACTAAAATGAAGAACAGCAGCAATAGATCTTCCACAAAAACAAGCTCATGACAATGAAGCAAAAAATAAGTTTTCAGATTGTTATGCATGTGTCGTTCCATTTTATTGTACAGCAATGAAAATATTCATTTTTCATTCTCACATATTATGTGTGTCCGTGCAATGTGCTAGCTGTCTATCAGAAGTTGAGGTCGTTTAAGGTTGTGATTTGAAGTCTGTTCTTAACCTTGTATTCGGCAGAAAAGACCGCGCTCACCTGCACACCAAGTATCAGGAGTTGCTGCGACAGAAAGCCGTCTTTGAGAGCAAGTGCCAGAATCTCACTCGCGAACGGACACGCCTCATGGGCGGANCAGACCAATCCTGCGGCGANCCGCTCGCCTCTCTGGTCGAACCGGATTTCTCGACGTTTCTTTTTGACGTGCTCATCGACCTGTCGCTGTTGGGTGCGAGCAAAGGTTAGAACGTGGTGGAAAATGCGCACGCTTCTTACTGTCTCTGGCTAACTGTTTGATTTCAATCTGCTTAAGAATCCTGGGAAACGTTTTTTTCGGCGCGCTACTTACCAACCGCGTAGATATCATTTCAACACTTACTTGTATGCTGCTGTTGTCACGACATTTTTGTGCAGTTGCTCGCACGAAGCGTTTTTGTTGAATTTATCTCACTGTAACCGCTTTAACCAGTGAGCTGCGAATGTAAGATTCAGAAGTTGTCGAAGCGCCAAGACCGGGGTTCTGACAGCNGGTGAATCTGGCTGGAAATTAAAAAAAATTATGTATTAGGAATTTAAGTTCGCGTTACGTGGACATATTAAATGATGGGCTCTAGTGTTCATTTCACCTTACTTCAGATACTTCATTAAAATTGTGGATGCTTTTACTCTTCGGGAAAAGTTTTCGAAAGCTACTGCAATAGCATTTTGGACACTTTTACTCCGCAGGAAAGGTGCTGGAGGGAAGGCAGGGGAGACTTAACCGGGTGCCTGCCCATCCAACCGAATCCGAACGTTCGTTGCAATTCGCCTTGTACAGGAACGACTTCAGTTTGTGAGTTCCAGTTTTCATCAACGATGTTGTACCGGAAACTAGTTTTTTAGCCCAGGCGTTACACTGATGAGACGTTTATGAAGCGGAAGCGTCACTCTACTTGATCTTTTGAATAGCGGAGGAGTGTGGTTAAGACCTTCCTGGTGCCAACAATGTTGTTGGTCTGTTTCTGCTTGTTTTCAGTTTCATTCGATTTTTGTCCCGTGCAACACGTACACGAAGTCTATATCAACAACAAGTATGAAAATACATAGTTTGCTCGTGTCAGAAAAACCGATGAATGAAATGGGGGTTAATTTTTACAGCTAAGCGTCCACTGAGCCGCCAGACAGTATTTTAGGTGTGTTGCGTTGATTTAACTCTGTTTGTTCTTATTCAACGCATAGAATGGAAGACGCTTGTGTAAAAACTCGTGCTTTGCGATTTTTTGGAGTGCTCACTTCAGATGTTTTGAACCACTGTGACGTTGGTTCGCACTTTGGTTGCCTGCGACATGACCTGTAAATATTTTTAAATATTACCAATCGCTTGAACTGTGCTGAACACATGAGTTCGCTTCCATCAACGATAAGCAAGACTAATTGCACTGCGTTCCCCTTTTCAGGCATGGCCAGGTTGCAAAACAAGGT
>JGI24159J19872_10000147_pt1 | contig 47349 bp, 34 predicted proteins | sample Ectturendosymbi4_FD_19872 | JGI IMG/M metagenome (IMG submission 19872) | reverse complement strand
ATTGTCTGTACTCGCAATTGCGTTGTATAAGAACTTTCCGCAAAATGTTCTCGTGTCTTCGTCGTTCTGATCGTCGCGAAAGCGACGGCATGGGCCATGTATTCAGGCATGCCGTTGTACTCAAAAGGTGAGACATCAAGCGTCAATGTGTTTTAGTAGAGGACAACGCAAAAAACAATAAACGTAGTATAACTGAACGCAGGACCATTAACCGACAGTATCGTACACCACGTTTAGTATATTCGACAAACCAACTCAGTGCTGAGGATTACGGTGGTGAAGAAAAGCTCATTTCTAGCCTGAATGGGTTTTAAACGCGTCACAGCAAGGCACTAGCAAATCGACTACAAGTAGAACGATTGTCGTAAACAACGCGAAGCGACTGTGAATCGACGAGCAACAACCCGCTTCGGCGCTCAGCGCAGTACAACCAGCAACCAACGCAAGCTGGAGAGGCCGCCATCAATCGTCGTTCAATTTCTTTTTCAGTCTGGTTCCGCTTGAGCGACTGCGCGTTTGTTCGCTGGTATTCAGACGGCAGCGACAATCAGGCAAGCGCGTTTGTGCGACTGCCCACGTGGTTTCTGCACAGCCATAAAGGCGATGTAGACGAGTGGACAATGAAGCCGTGGTATTTGCAAAGGTCTAATAGCTTATCCAAGTAAAGCGTGTGCACGGAGTTCGGAAAACTTGCAATTGTAAGCTTACGAAGCGAACAAGGACTAGGGCAAGCCGAACGACACTCCACGCAGCTGTGCACTGGGATCACGGTTTCGCTTGATACGAAGCGCAGGCCAGCAGACAAGCCTGAGCAGCAGTGACTGGAGCTCGGCAGCAGACGCAGCAGTTGATTGGGTGCGTGGCGCGAACAGCTACGGTTGCTGGGAAGAGGTACCGCTGTGAGGCCGTTAGATACCGCAGCATTTCCGCCATCTTAATGCTCTAGGGAAAAATAACTTTGCAATGACTGCGGTTGGATCTGCAGCGGCTTGTCTGCGTGTACACGACGGGATGGTAAGGCATAGCCTGTAGTTGACAGGCAATGATTCTAGGACACAACGCTTGTTATGCTGCTGGAAAGTCGTCGCCAAAACGAAAAATATTTCCACGGCCCATATTCAAATTCGAGAATTGGGTTGCATTGCATATGGGTGCCGGCCTCATAGTTGGTTTCGTTTCTATGGTAGAATGTTGAAAAACGTGAGAGTTGCGACCTCTGGTAAAGCTGGTTCTTCCTGTTTGTAAATTGCCTTGACCAACTTCGAAGATCAACCAGTCCTCCGACCAGTGACTGCAACTATTACTCGGAGGCCCTTTCAGAAGCGAAGGTGCTCTCCATTACTTTCAAACATTTCAAGTAGGGCCGCAACCAGCTGATATTTTGTGGGCAGAATGATTGTAACCTGTACTATTTCCGGTGGGCGGAAAATGATTGTAACTTGTTGCTGTACCTACAACCCAACATGTTTTTTAAATGTTGGGGTTGCCCCGTTACTCCCCTGGTTGCGCCCTGATTTCAACAGTTCGATATTCAGTGACGTGTTCGCGAGCCTGTTCGTTGACACCAATGCAAAATGGTGCGGAAGTGAGAGTCAAACAAACAATGACTTTTTCGAAACACGCCTCATATGCATAGATCCCAGGTGGTTGGATGAGTATTTTACCTCCTATTTCACAAGAGGCATTTTGTATACACTGATACTCCGTCAATATGTTAACGATGGTAGCAAGACATGCTAAGTAAGCGTAAAAACGCACAAGCTTATACAGTATATTTTGTTCCTTATGGCTTTAAGTGCGTTCATAAAATGCTGTGGAATGTGCACAAGCTTTTAATTTATCGCTCCCGTTTAAGAGAGATTCTTCTGAATGTAAACACCACCTCTGTATTCGTTTTTCCTACTCATGAATTGACCAAAGCAAGGCCCATAGTAATGACTATTTTTAACACTAAAGTTTTGGATAATTGCAGCGAGAACTTCACAGATTTAGTGACATTTGCAAAGTGTTTTACGTTTTGTCTACACCCCGACAGCAGGGGACCCCCAACCATTTCGATCAGGCGGCCGTTGCTATGCAATTAGAAGCTCGCTGCACGTTCGACAACCGAAGCGCGAGCTGACAATATCCTGATCGGATCGTTTTGTTTTACTATGACTTCGCGCCACGGCATCGTCTCTTGCGGTGATGCAGCGGTTGGAGGCCATCCCCGGGGGGTTAAACTGGTGCCGATGCTTGGCGAGACTTACCTTGGCTCCTAAAACAGGCATGCCGGCGTACGACCATATCCTACCTGGAAATTGGCCTTAAATCAAGCATATTTCGGTTTTCTCACCAACCGCACTGCTCCTCAGCCGATTGCTCTGGAGAACTGTTCAAACCCTCTAAAGATTCGGCAAGTCTTCGAGTCTGCAAAAAAAAAATTTTTTGGTTTTTGGTTTCGTTTTTTTGTGAGTGACATCATAAGTGAGGTAAGTTTTTGGCCATTTTGGTTCATGTTACCTGACCTAGGCCCACCTGCTACACAAGTATTTCGCTCAAGTTTTCATTGGAAACTTGACTAGAATCCGAGTCTTTTGAGTCCTTGATCGACTTTCTAGCGTTTCTGGTTCAAAGGTTATGATTTAAAATAAACAAAATAATGATAAATCTAATTAGTGGATTAATCACCAATTTTATTGTTTTTAGGTCGTAACTTTTGAACCCAAAACCCTAGCAAGTTATCCAAAGTATCAAAAGACTCGGATTCTAGCTTAGTTTCCAATAAAAACTTGAGCGAAATACTACCATCTAGCGGTTTGGGCCTAGGACCAGATGAAGTGGGTCAAAAAGGCCTAAAACTACTTCACATATGACGTCACTCACAAAAATTCGAAAACCCAAAACTAAAAAAAATTTTTTCATTGCAGACTCAAAGACTTGCCGAGTCTTTTGAGCGTTTGAACAGCTCTCTAGCGCTTTCGGTGCCGGAGTTATGCCCGCAAGACACGTGCAAACTGCTGGTTTATACCAGTGGTGCCACTCCTAGTGTTTTTTCACTAGATCTAGTGTTTTTTCATTTCATCTAGTGTTCTTGTGTTTTTTTATGGCTATCTAGTGTTGTTCTGTTGTTTTATGAGTGAGCTGAATGTAATTAATTGCACAGTTTTGTGTAATTCCAACTGTAATTGAGACCTTTTGATTTAAGTTCAATTGTAATTTGCTAAAAATTATATCAAATTAAATCTTAAATTACACAAGACAACATAATCTGTTTTGAGTTAAACCGCTGCGAAGTTACTGTGGTCATCTGTTAAAAGTTTCAGTGACCTGTACAAACAAATACAAGCGTTGCTGCTATCTCCTGTTTTCTTTTTCTCTTGTTTCCAATGAGCAGCACAATGTCTATGGTTGGCATTGCAACGCATTTTCTGTGCATTTTCACTGTGTGTAAGTTCGATTTTGTAATCTAGTGTTTTTTATCCTGAAATCTAGTACTTTTCTGTAACAACAGAGTTGGCAACACCCGGTTTTTAGCCTAAACCAGAGGTGGGCAAACTACGGTCCGCTGGCCGCATGCGGCCCGCAGGCAGTCACACGAATATAGATAGTTAAAGTAATTTTATCGATTAAATTAGCATTATCATGTTTTTTTCCATACGTTTCATTCGAAACCGCATATTTACTCAACCGGAAGTGGCTATTGCTACCTTCATTTTGTGGCAGCTCATGTAAAACTTTTTTACGTTTCCAAAGCGATTATAGATGTAATCAGTTTTTTTTTAAGGAAAATATTAGGTACGCGGTATGGACCTGTAGGGATCCGATTTCTCTGATTCTAGAGACACGATTTTCTCTGACTCTGGGAACCCGATGAAAATTTTATCTGATTTAAGGGACTCACTCGATTTTCAATTTTAAGGACCCGAATCGGGTCCCTAAAACGCCTTTAAAAAAACCCTGATGTAATATATGTGAATACGAGCATGCGGCCCTCGGTAGCAATAAAATCTTCAATGTGGCCCTCGGTAGAAAATGTTTGCCCATCCCTGGCCTAAACCATACCGGCAGCTAAGGCGTTTTACAGTGCTCACACATCTCTCTTTTTATTTCGGAAGGCAGTAACTTAATCATTCTTTGCTCAACAACGGCTCAGACACTCTAGTGCAGACGTTACTATCATGCTGATCGGTGAATTGTTAAATTTGTTTCAGGTCGTTGAAAAAAAGACATTTCGAAGTAGAAAAAGCAAAAAATGCATCGCATGTCTGACTTGGATCTTATTTTGGAAGTGCAGAAGTATCCCCTGCTGTACGACACCTCCCTGCAAGCCTACCAGGACAGTCCGTTAAAAAATCAAGCGTGGTTGGCGATTGCAAAACACACGAAAGTTCCAGGTAAGTATCAGAAAGGAAGTGCAACAGCAGCGCTATTGGATTCGTGACTTTGCAGGCAATTTAAAGCAAATACCGTTGTTCGACGACTTACAGTTAGATTAACTGTAATCAACGACTTCAACAAAAGGGTCGTCGCTTCTGCGAACCTTTAAGGCAGTGAGTGAACATAATTTTGTGTCGGAATCTTAATTGCAGGCGCCGTTAAATCTACGACCAGAAATGTGACGAATGAACTTGAGTCGAGCTTTTCTAGTTAAAAAACTGATCTATTCCAGTCACTAATATTATTGTAGCCTTCGCAGCGAGTCGGCTCTTTTTCAGGCAAAATTCACAAGCAACCAAGGTGTAGAATTTACAGCCATTGACGATTCAAATCTGACGTAACTCACAGTGGTTGTTGACAGAGTTGAATCGCGAATCCACAGCTTGTGCCTATGACCATATATTGGATTGCGGGTGCGCCCTGCCCCGTCTGGACTGCGTGAAATTTTGCTGGTGTTGCGTGAGATTCAGTTTTACCGGCACATTTTCCTGTGTTGGGGCTTCGGTGTTACTTGATATAAAAAAAAAAACTGTAAGTCGCAGCTGACAACAGATTCCCTGATATTGTCACACAGTGGCCGAATGTCGCAAGAGGTGGCACGCACTTCGGGACAAGTTTCGGCGGCAATTAAAGCAGGAAGAGTCTGGTGAGGTTAAAGTAGTAGAGTGGGAATTGATGAACCCGCTGCGCTTCGTGCAGCCGTTCATGAAAAGGTGAGATTCAATGCTCAATGTTATGCGAGGGAAAAGGCCGAGTGGTAAAAATGGCGAACTCCCCAAAAGATTCATTTATGTGCGGGACGAAAGCTCGCAGCAAAATGAGTTTCAGTTATACTATTTATTGGTTATCCTCAAAATTGTTCCGGCCATAGGCGCATCCGCGTAACTCTTAATCTGGTGCTGTCGGCGATGGAATAAGCATTACATTTGAACATATAGCTTTGTTGTTCTCAGGCTACATACATGATATAGAAACTAGACGTTGGCCAAAGCGCATGAACAGCCTGCACAGAGCGCTTACAAAACGCAAAGAGATCTTTTGGGAAACTCGTGGCCTTATCCAGTGATTCCTGTATCGGGGAAAGCGTATTTGTGAATAGCAGATTTAGAAAAACGCTTGTGATTCCATCAGCAACAATTGTACAAACGACCTGCGCGTCTTAAATTCTTCTAAACGTGCCGCTTGGCCAAGTTAGCATAGAGACGATCATCGCTTCAGGAAACCTTTTTCTTGTTCCCACTTATTAATTTGCAATCGTGTCCAGTCTGGCTTGCTTGCGCCTACCGGCGGATTAAACGTGTCAATCGACTGCGCGCAGGCGTGCACAGAAACGAGAACACCAGAAGGAAGAGATGATTGAGCTTCTACCAATCGATGAAGGAACTGACAACCTTAGCACACAAGTGAACGTCCTCACAAATCAACCGGGAGACGATGACGCAGGTGATGGCTCGTGACACTGGCGACTGCCTAAGAGCGATTGCATTGCGTGCTGTGCATGCAAAACTATCTGCGAGAAGGCGTGGTTTCTTTGTTGCGACTGTTTTTTATTATTTTCAAAGCGCAAGTGACCTTTCCTCTGGTGGTGAAGTATACCACGCATGAAAAGTAACCCACATACAGCAGCTTTTTCAGAAAGCCACCAATGAATTCGCAACTCGTTGCATGCAATTTTTCACACCAGACCAAATGTCCACGGAAATCGAATGTTGAAACGGCAACGCAATTACTTGATTTAGAGCACATTTCACCGTGGTATGAAAACTCTCTAATGTAGCATTGGAGGTTGTAGTCTGAACTTCTTTGTTAAATTTGATGTTTTCTTTTTTAACAAGAGCTGGGCAATGACTCGAATAATGACGAAGAAGAAAGGAGAAACTTTGTAAAGTTCGACCAAACCATCAGCGAAGATCAAAAGTTGCCAACGATGGTTCCAGGTAAATGTTGCTAAGAGGAGAAACACTTCGGTCCAGTGTGGCCAGTGACACGAAAAGGACGGCATTGTTGCACTTTTCGCAGAAAACCAAGCGTGCAGCTGCCGCGCTCCGCACAGTATCACCATGTTCAGCAACCGGAAGACAGAAAAACCCGCCAAACGCAAACGCATCGAACCGGAGAGGAAATTACAGGAAATTACCAAGACGCCAACGTTTGGTGACGATCAGTTTTTTTTTTTACACCAATTAATCTATAAATACTTGTGGTGCTTGAAAAAAGCCATCATGAAAAAAAAACGTCACATCAATACCAGACGGCTTCCGCACCCGACCTGTGGTTATCTACAGTCGCGGCTACATCGACACAACTGAAGGATTTCGGAGTCTCTGTGCTTATTGTGTCGAGTCACGCCGGCAACTTGCTTTCGCTGACTGAGCCTTCTGCGAAAAATTCCAGCGCGTCAGCACATCACCCGGATCGCAACGGCAACTATTGACTGAAGCTTTCGTCGAAAAAAGCATCGTTTGGAATGTTTGATAACAATCCACCGGGTCATTTTTACATCTTCCGATGTTCAAATACAGCGCTTTTATGAAAGCGTTGCGTTTTGTTTCAGAAACAAGTGGATTCGATGCGGAGGACTTATTTTTTGCGAGCATGGCTCAAAAAACAAAGAAAATCCCCGAAGAGCGACGATGGAAAGTTCACGTGGAGATTATCAAACTCATCAACAATGAACTTTACGGTGAAAGCGCCGGAATCCCGTCATCCACGCATCGGCCTCACCCGTGAACAGCTTTTGCGAAAGCTTTTCTCAGCAAGCGCCAAAGCTCGGGCTGCCAGCCCGAAAGGGCTTTTCTTGGAAGCGCGGCTGTCTGTGGTCGCATGGCAACAAGCAGGCGAGACAAATTGCTTCCACCATTCAAACCTTGTTTACTGTTCTTGACACCCGTCAAGAGCATCGCCTAATATATGCACAGACTAGCTTGACTTTTAGCCAGACAAGGGATTCCTAACCTGGGGTAATGTACCCCTAGGGGTACATTTGCCTATTTGAAGGAGTTTAAGGTCAGCAACAGACGGGGAAATGTATTTAGATATTACTTATTTCCAAATATTCTAAATTATAAAAGTTTTATTAAAAGTTCAGTGGATTTTTGTTATTTTACTCAACCTTCTTGTCGTAAGAAATTTTAGGGGTACATTTTAATCTGTCGAAATGCTGTAAGGGATACAGGGTCAGGAAAAGGTTGGGAGGGAGCCCCTGAGCTAGACAATGTGAACGCAGTGCCTGGTAATCAACGTACATGACTTCAAAAACCAATACACAAGTCTTCATTCATATTTTCGAGCCTGTTCTCAACTTGCTGTGTGCATGTCAGTTGGCCAGGGGTCAAATGAGGTCGAATAAGCTGAGAAGATACGCAAGCGTCGGAGGAACCTACGTGAGGTTTTCCTTTGTGCTTCGATAAGGCTTCGGCAGATCACGTTGCTATGGTTTTAAAGCAGGCGGTGGGCTAAAATTTTTTACGGAGGCCAACAGTGAAAACTTTATTGCTACCGGGACCCGCATATATTACGTCTATAATCGCTTTGAAATCTTTAGCAAAAATTTTTACATTAGTTGACACAAAATGAAGGTAACAACAGTCACTCCCGTTTGAATAAAACTGCGGTTTCGAATGGAACGTGTGAAATGAAATATCGGGAATTCTTATCTAATCGATAAAATTACTTGAACATAGATTCGAAATACGTACTATCTACGTACGTGGTGGCCGTGCGGGTTACTAAAAACGCCCTTGCGGGCCGTAGTTCGCCCAACCCTGTTTTAAAGCATCAGTTGCGAGGCTTTTAACCACAGCGGCCACAACCTCTACCCGGACGGACAAAAAAGACGTCACAGGAAATTCAACCGCTCTGGTAACTTGGGCGACATTACTGTGTCGTCGCCAATAAGAAAGAAACAAATTGTTCAAACCGAGTGAACAAGTCGAGTGTGTGAAGTTTTCAAGCAGCAGAGCTTTGATTGTTTCGCGCGTATTTAGCCTCGAATTAAAATATTTCACACTGACTTGATCAGGCTGGTCAGCTGAGAGAGGCGGATGTCGTTGGAGTTCCTGGGGCTCGGTGGGGGTGATACTTCAGGGGAGGACAGGCCTGAGTTGAGTATCTGCTCCTGTTTGACGAAGGACACCCGGCCCTTGCCGGCCAGAGTGCGGGGCGCTTCAACTTTCTCGTAAAAGAGGAGGTAGGCGTTCCAGTACCGCAGCCGCTCCTCGTCGTACGGGATACCTGGCGAGAGAAGCAGAGCAGTGCAGTGACGTTGAGCGAAATGCATGTAAGCGAGATATGAATGTGAGCGCAGCAATAAAAGCACTGATCACAGGGTTCCTGCGCAATTTCGAATATAAATTTTCAGATCTTTTCCGCATTTTTTTCGGACTTTAAACTTTTCCGTATGACATACCTGGGCCAAACGCAGGCACTATGATGTTAACACGATAGAAATTATCAATCTTGAATAAAACACTATGAAAAATGCATGTCAAAAGATCAAGTCTGGAAAATTATTTCCCTTTTCTACACTAACAGACCAAAAATATTTTTTCAGGCTGGAAAATGACCAAATTTTTTGCACACTTTTTTTAGACTCCGTAGGAACCCTGTGATCATGCACGTNGTTANCTGCCGCACGGCGACAGCGAACGACCGACCACGTGACTGGAAGTTTACGAAANACGCACACAACAAACTCCTCCNGTTTGAGGGTCGNGGTGACGTAGCCTGGATGGTCAGTTGAAACATTTTGAGGAATGTGGATAAAAAAATTCACTGACGCCCCCTAAAAAATGTACCACGTGACACACAAACGCTTCTTCTTGTCATGTACCACANAAGGGCTGCTAGCGAGCTTGAGCGGTTACGATGAAGCTTGNCAAGTCTCCTTGAGTGCACGGTCATGCCAGAAGTGGGCAGNTCATGAGGTTATGCGTTGTATGAATTGAAGCCGCCACCAAATTCACACAGGGTTGCTCTGCTCTGCAGTACCCGACAACCGTTCTTAGACGGCAGCGCCGATGCGACCGAGGCGACCGTATGCTGCATTGTTAAGCAGGCGCTTCAGCGAGTTGAAACCGACTCTGGACATTCATTTGTAAAGACTTGGGTCGTTTTTTGATAATCTTAATCGTGAAGAAAAAGCTGCATGAAAATAATGCAGGAAATCAGAGCCTTGTTCAGGGGTGCACCGTTTTGAGATTGCAAGGGTCGCAGATACATCCACATCTCTACCAAGATTCTGCGACTTTTAGAAAAACCCGTTTAAACCCAGTCGATGTATTTGTAAATGACTCCGCAAGAGGTTACAAGGATCGTATGTAGTGGCTCATCGTACTCAGCAATGAGTGTAATTATGATCGCGCAATAAACCAGAAGCACATTTTCGCAAGGTATTTTTATAACGCTTTTGCATCGGAAACTTAAAACTGTCTGATCGGCGAAACCACACGTAGAGCAGACCACAACACTGGTCCGCTTTCACGCGCCTTCCCCCCAACAACAACCCCCCACCTTTCTCGTAAACTCTGCTCCGGAACGTTCCGCCGAAACACTCGTCTTCCATACTGTGCTCGTTCATGTCGAACGGCTCAATGCTCGTGTCGTTGAACTTGAACCAGCGCCCGTGATGAGGATTGCTCAAGGGTGTTCCCCTGAAACGATACGCGAAACTGTTGAAAACCGCACACGGCAGCGCAATCATAAACAGATTTGCAGAGCACTACCTCCTGTCCTTGATGAGCGAGTAGTAATGCCCGGCTTGTGCTTGGCCACTGTGGATTACGACGCCAACAAGTGTGTACAGTTGTTGCTCGCTTGTCAAGTGACGGCCTGCAAGAAACCGGACCGTGTTTGTAGCATGGTCACAAAACTGGAAGATGAAGACGCGTGAATTGCTCCTAATCTTGACGACAGCATAAACTTAGTTTGGACCACAGCAAATCGTTCATGCTTGCTGTCGTCAACAAGGGCGTTTCGGAGCATCGAGGCATAAACGCGTGGCTGAAAACCCGAACCGCCGTCAAGAACTTGGACCAATGTCAATCAAACCGTGCAATGCATTGGCGCAATACTTCAGTGCAAGGTTCTTGTAAGGTTTAACTTTGATCACCGCAAAGACATTTTGAGAGACCGTTTCGGTCTCAAAACACCTTAAAATCACTGCTTCAATGCCTCGAGGTAGCGGTGAACGTTCAACCTGGTTCCAATTTCATCAAAAAGCGGGAGGGATCGGACACTCGTCGAAACACTTACGCCTCTGTCCTGCTCCGGCAGCCACACTGTCCGAGAGGTAGGGATGCATGTCCACTTCGTGAGGAAACTGGAAGTAATGGTCGAACTTGAGGGATCGACCCGCCTCCCAGTCGTAGCTGAACCGTTTCAGTTGAATGACCAGCACCGGAGGAAGGGTTTTGATGCATGTGCGCTTGATGGCCGCCCTCTGCGTGGAAAGCGAACATTGGAACAGCTGTTACAACGTAGCACGTAATAGGCCTTGCCTTTTGAATTTATAAACTTGCAAAAATATAATTTGAAGCTCCTACGCGTTGACACATTCCGATAAAAACATTTTTGTACGGCAGTGAAAAAATTGTTGGATTTTTGTTGAACTTCTTTTGGTTAGCTTCTCATACCGCACCTTTTCATTGCACTTTTCACAAAAATAGGAGTTATCCCCCTCCAGTTTCTCCCCGGCCACAAACTGCTTCAGCGAATCTTCCAAACTTCCAGCCTTCACGGTGAGGTTGAGTGCCAGGTACGGTTCTTCCCTCTCGTATCTGCAAATGATCGGTGGAAAGCTTAGTTGCGACCTGGCTTTTGATTAAGCCTCTGGAATCCATGGTTAACAAGTGTGGTCCACTAACACGCGTTTGTCAGAGTCGGATATTTTTGCCAAACCGAAGTTCAGCGCAGTAACAAGCATACGCGAGAAGCGACCGAAAAGCACGAAACGAAATGTCAGTTGGAAAGACACCCAGCAGGAAATCGCGCCCTACGTTCTGTGACGAAACAGTGGTCTGGGCGTAAACAGTATTTCATATGACTAAGTTGCATTCAGCTTTCAGTCCCACTTTTTTCTCCATGTTAAACGTGCTTTGCTTGGGTTGGTCTGAACACTTGAGCATCACTCACGCAAGCACAGGCCGCATCTTTATGAGGTGCATTGCAGGCTGAAGCTCTCGCTGGCAAATAAGATCGGTCAGCGAATGTCGCAAATGCTTTTCCTTCCTCGCTGACAACTTACTTGTGCGGGCAACCTTCGCAAATCTTCTGGTCGGTGAAGAGGCCTTGGAACGTTTTGCGAAACACCGGGCCGTGTTTTTTTGACTGAAAAACATGACAAATTTAATTAAATGAACTTTTTCGCGATCGTGGAAAAAGAGATAAAAGCGCAAATTAGCGTCGAGACCGTACAGCTTGGTGACCAGCTTGGCAACAGCGGGTTTTGCAATTATGGCCAGCCATAATATCCGCTATTTGCATTTATAGAGTTGGCGGCGATGCTTTGACCGTAGTCTTTGTTTGTGACAATGCTTAGCAACAAACAAACACCAAAAGCGAATTCCGCCGGCTGGCTGGACAACAGACACATCGGGGAAAATCTAACATCGCCTCTGTCCACTTCAGAGTTGTGACGCAATAATCACCTGAAGTTTGGAGTACTTAGCCATGCCATATATGGTTGCAAAACGTCATAACCTTGAGCAGCTATTTAGACAGATAAAAAGTTTAAACATGATGTTAACGCAGTTACTCTGCGCGACGCTTCTGGCCGATATACACACGCTGCTTTGCTTGTACATGCACAAAACCTGTACGCAGTTTACGCGCAATGACATTTGACAAGGTTTGAATGATGAGAAGCCGTATGTATGCCATGCAAGCCGGGCGCACGTGATTTAAGCATTAGGCACACGCGCTGGAGCTCTTGGACAGAAGGATTCTGAAGGAGCTGCATGATTAGAGAATTCTTCGTTCTATCCACTGATTTAAAACACGGCGACGAGGAGCACTGTTCGGAGCAGCGCCCCCTCTAAGGTGCACAACCGCGCAGTACCACCAGACCATTTGCGCAGTTAAATCTCATTGTCGTGCACATGTAGCATTCCAAATGTAGAAGCAAAGTTTGTTAACAATTTTATGGGAAGAAGCAGAACGCTTTTGAGCATATTGCGTAGTCTTTTCAGAAGCTATTTGAATTAAATGTGTAGTTTTTTTGTATTTTATAAGGTTGTGACATTATTCTCATAATTCACCAAGTTTGTAATTCATTCGGAACTCTGCTAACTCAGCCTTAAAATATTAATGTTCACTAAAACAAAAATTTGCTCAGTGTAAAATTTTCATTGGGGGGACACTGGTTCGGGGTTTAAATAGTCAAAACGATTTGACAATTACCAAACATTCAGAAATAGTTGGTCAATTATCAGCAAACAAACAAGTAATTCTATTTGAACAACAGCGTATGATCATGCTTACCTAGTAGGCGAAACATATACCCTGAAGTGTCTGATTCTTTGCTGCAAAAAGATACCTTTCAATAGACAGTGAACAAATAAATAAGAATGACTTGTACCTTCAGGTACTCGTCGACCTGGTCAGTCAGATCAGTGAAAAATTCAAACGCGTCTTGTTGTTCCCGGATGTTGACCTCTTGACCCCACAACTTGAAAGTCTTCCAGAATGTGTTCGGTTCGTGGAACTGCAACCGCGAGTGGTGCAAGTGCGCGAAGACGTTTTGCAGCTGGTAGAGAACAGTTTTGTCCGGTTCCCGCTCGTCTTCGATTTCTTTGCTCAAAATCGACTGAAGACAAGTGAANCCCGTGACTTTGTAGAAAAGCTTAAAAAATCTTGAACTCCCGGATTTTTTTGCGACGAAATTCCTGCGCGACTTGNGAGCGGAAGTTAGGCGGCTTTAATTAAACGACAGAACGTTGCTGCGATCTTAAAATGGGTGAAAACGAAGTNAAGACAGTTTGAACAGAAACACGCAAAATTCTTAACAACTCAAATGCATGGAACCTTTACTTTTCGAAAAAGGGGAGTTACCCGANCCGATACCTGGACAAGATCAGCTGACCAATAGAAAGCTTACCTGCTTGATGTCGCTGATGACGAAGAGCTGCTGAAGAACACTGTTCATGTAGCAAGTGGCGCCGCCGTTCTTCAAACCCACGAAGCCGTGTTCGGGACGCTCCACAACCAGAGGCGAAAATTCGAATTCCTGGGGGAGAAAAACAGCGCTTGTTTGTCAGAAGGGTCGCACGCTTTCGAAGGTCGGTCGAAAACTCAGCTCCGGAAAACCAGATGCGGGTCAAGCAAAGGTAAAACTGATCGGAAAATGGACCCCGTCCATTTCAGTTTTATTATACGTATACGGACACGAAACCCTTAAAACTGGTCATTGTTCGCGCTCAGTGCCGCAACTACTGATATTTTCGTGGAGGGGGTGATTGTAACTTGTTGTTGTGCCTTCGGGAGGGCAACCGGGCAATTGCCCTCCTGTTCGTGATAGAATAACTTTTGCAAAAAAGCAGAGTCACGAAGGAAGCCTTGCCTGAAAAACTTACATTTGATGACTCACAAGCAAAGTACACCAAAGATGCTGGCAGAAAAGAGCAAAAGAACCACATTAACGTCTCACATTTACATTAACAAGTCTTCTTGAACTCATTTGCAACGATTATTGCAAGTACGAGCGACTGCATGTGCGCCAGCGCATACGAAATAGAACTCCTCCAACCAGGTGGAGACTTTGAAAGCAATAAAGGGATAGTGAAAACAGTTAAAGCACCCCCACAAGATAAACTCCTTTCGTCACAGTGTGTTGCTTCTCAACAATAGTGCGAAGGCTGGATTGTGCAAAATTTCGGAAAAAATGTTGCTGTTTTTTTGCGAAGATTCGGTTGATCAGGCAATCGTATCGACAGTATGAAATCATGTCTTCACAAACACCGATCGAAACATGCCTACAAAAGACAAGTGTTTGCTGTTGTTTCTGAGTTCGCATGCCGAAGAAGGTGCGCTGGAAAAGTGAAAGGACAGAGGCCGTGTAAAAATTGAGGACACTTCTTTCGTTGTTGCACACACTTCCAAGCTCAATGTGTTGAGCACGTTGAGGATTTAATACAGAGTGCGTAGTCTGGACAACTATATAAGCGAAACAAATTGTAATCACTTAACTATTATACTTTTAAGAGGTTTGCGATCCGTTTGCAATATACTCGTTACTGAAAGAGAATGAATTAAAAGTCGGCATGGGAGAAGCATGAACTACCGCTTGCCTTGTTAAAGCAAAAACACTTCTACCCCCGTTGCCCTTCAGTAAACAGGTAGGGGTTTATGGCCCCGCCATACGCCCATGGTCCAGCATCCCTCAGTGGAAGCCATGCTTTTAAGTATCACCAAAAGTGATCAACTGAGGAGAGTAGCAACGAGCTACGCTGTGCCGTGAACATACGGTTTTTAGATTCGTGGAACGGTTGGAAGCTGGAACCAGACCAAGTATTCAACGCATTGATCAAACAAGGTACAACCGCCACCGATCACTCTCGTCTGTAACCTCAACACGCACCGTTTGAAATCGGTTCAAAAATTGCCTATCGACCATTAAAGACAAGACTAACAAAGTGCATCGCGGACTCGGCTGGGGAGGTTAATTTTTTGTGCCCGCGTTTTGCATTCAGTTGCTTGTCTAATATAATCCACGTCAAAATGCGAGCAGTGCCGCAATAATCCAAATCGCCGCGGTGTACCACAGCGTTTCATTTAGCTGTTCATATAATCGTGCGCAATATACAATGGTGTTGGTGAAATTAATTTCACACACAAGCGACTAACACAAACTTTTCTCCGTTTGGTTGCAACACATTTATACAAAATTTTGTTTTTCGATTGTGGAGACTTCACTGGGCCGATTTCAATGACTCACGACCGACACATTTCCAAAGCTTAGTTCACGCCAGAGAAGACTGTTGAGTTCATTTTGTTTAGTATTTCAGACAGCCGGTCGTTAAGGTATATCACAGCTTGGGCCGCTAAGGAATTATAAAGATCTTTCACTTTCTCTGTTTTTTAAGTAAAGGCACGACAATGTACAAGTGTCACAGCTGGAATGAGTTGCGCCGCTAATAACGCGATCCATAGATAGTGATGTCATTCGAGGCCAAAAAAGCTGCTCTTGTCTTCAAATTAATTTCATGCTGTTCTGGTGGACTGATTAATCTCAAGACAACGCACGTCATGCTTGACTGCTTTGGCAGCGCTTCACTTTGCACACGGCACCTACATGTTTTGACGTAATAGCAACAAGCCAATTATTATTCACATGGTACTGTCTTTCACAAATTTGGAAGTGGCAACTTCTTCGACACTGTAACGGTTAACATGTGTCTGAAACAGTTACTCCCCTTAAAGTTACTTGATTTCAGCCGTGTTCGAAATAAGTTTGTTTTTGCAATTGCATGTTGCAGTTCGTGTGGGCACAAGTAGCTATTTATTAAGCACTGCCAGAGACTCCACGCAAATTGCTGGTACGATCCTAAAATGTGCTTTACTTTCGACAAAAAAAATTCATCCTGATGTTCTCTGAAGCACGAACGGTACAGACAGTTCATTGTTTCTACTTAAAAAAACGCCATGCTCATGCAGTTTATGCATTCAAAAAGAAACAATAGTTTTAAACAAATACTGAACTCATCAGCGTCAATCTAAAACACACAGCACACGTGACCTCACCTTGACTCGTGATTGGTCAGGGTAGTGGTGCATGGATATAAGCTGTGACGAAAGCTGACTAAGGTTTTCTGTGCAGTTTTGACACAACTGTACGATGAGATCGAATGCCGCCTGTCTAGACTCTTCTGTACTGCATCTTCAAATAAATAAACACATTTAAGATTTTAAGATCAACGAAGAAACGTCAATAGAGTCTCTGCTGCCTCAAACCATAATGCGAGGACTACAAAAGCGAGCAGGCAGCCTACATGAAGATAGATATGTGAAGAAAATTAAATTGGGAACATTTCACTGCAAGCAACTGCTGTGGCATGGTGAAGCTTCGAGCAACTGCATTTTTTTGTTAGCACTCACCAACAGATGAAGGCCTTTGGCCAACTATATGAGCTTTTCTAAAAAAACGCGTTGAAATCGATGCTCAAACAAGTCTAATTGGGCTTTCGTGATGATTTGAAACTGCCCATCTGCTCTGCGGCCGTATAACACAGTTTTGATCTTGTTTGGCATCAAGCTCTAGATGTGGACCTGAGCTCTATTATTTCAAACATAGGAACACGCGTCAATTAAACGAGGTGGAAACGAGTAAAGCAGTAACTATCCAATCTTTTCACACACCAATCACGACCGGTCCTATTTCGTTTAAAAACTAGAAGCTCTTTATAATCATGTTTCAATTATCTATTTATATTTCCTGATTACTTCACCAAACCGCAGTTGACCGTAGTTGCCATTTAAACCACTACTAGACCCCTGGCCCATAAAATCCTACTTTGGTTGAAAGTTTGTAATGGATTGCTGCTGACTTGACGGCTGACCAGCGGCCTCCAGTATGAGCTTTGAAGCAGGAAAGAGGAACTCTGATAGCAGCCTCCCGATCAATTGCGAACCTGCGAAGGTTGGTCACATTCAGGTACAAAATACTCGGCTTCTGCAATGAGGGGGAGCAGAAGATATAAGTTGAAGATAGAAACACTTAATCACACGATATACAAAAGTGGTTTGCCGGCACGAGCGCGTTACTTCGGAAATCTTCAAAACGGGGCGTATTCAACGTGTTTTTTCAATGGATGAACAAATCGATAGAAACACTGTACAGCTTCGCACACCGCAGCATCACGAAAGCAATAGGCGCGAAAAAGGCGATGGCAAGCACGCCTTATGGATTTCCGTGTGCCGTCTTGAGAAACGTCGCTACGTTAATAGACCTTGCGTATAACAAACACACGTTTCAGCATTAAGGCGACGTTTCTTGAAGAACGTTTATGCAAATAGAGAGTTGGGTTCAGCCATTTGTTGTATTGTCGATATTTAAAAATATATATACTTAAAAAGTCATTGACTAACTTAACTTACCAACGTCCTTCTTATCAACTTTAGGTGAAGCAACCAAAGTACTGATGAGTCGCAGGTGGCCGGTCAGCAAAGTGTTGTCAAGGCAACGCGCGACATGTGACTCAGCATATTCGGACGACGTCGGAATTTCGAATTCCGTCAGCCAGGAGATTTCTTCCTCGAGGCTCTGCAACTCGTCTACACCGCACGCTTTCTGCAAGTCAATTGGCACTTCACGCAACGCAAAATATTTACGATTGTCGCTCATCATCGGTAAATTCCCACCGGGTNAATCCCCATAAGTGGTATCNACAGCTTTGGGAATTGCTTTTGCAGTTTGTAGTCAANAGCGTTTTGAAAGTAAAATCAATGACGTGGAAATTATAACAGCTGCATAGGTCAAACAAATGAACTTCGACAAAGCAGTTTGAAAAAACGACTGACTGGCGTGAGTACAGAGAGTCCTTGTTTATGAGTCAAAGCATGTTGAAGATAGCAGTTTTCGCAGTTTGCAGCCAAAAAGCTCTTTCGAAAATGACTTGACAAGATACGCACTGAGCTTGCCCTGGCTGTCAAATATCTCAGCGCCCTTTGTGGTGTAAAAAGAGCTCAGCCCTGGTTACTCAGCGTGTAAGGTCAAGGAAAAATGGGCATCGCATTTGAAACAATGGCAAGAAAATTTCGCTGAGACATTTCGGTCATCTGTATCACAGTTGTATTAGAACTCGCCATAACAGTGTTTTTTAGCCTAGATTTTCCGACATTCTGACCGAAATGACTTAATCTTTTTCTGTCATTTTCAAAAACATTTCGGTCTGTGGCCGAAACCTGATAAAAAAAACCAGCTTCTAACCGATTTGAAAACTTAAACCACTTGTCTAATCAACAAACTCACTAATAACTACCGATTCAGCTTAAGATAAAAAAAAGAGAGCCACGGGATTCTAACAGTGGAAAGCAACGGGCAAAACGACACACGACTGAAGATGCCCCGAGCAATTTCACACAAATGCGTTGTTGACCACTTGCCTGCTGCCCGTCGCTGACAACGTCGTCAACCAACTTCCCACGCAGGGTGAAGTACTGCAAGCAATTTTGAACCAGACGTTGAGCCTTGGGTCGAAGCCGCGTTGTCTGCAGCCAGAACGGCAAACGCGCCTTCATCAGCAGCTGCAACAGACAACCTTCCGCGTTATCCTCCCCATACTTCGCACAAGGAACAGGGTTAAGCGCCAAATACGCCGCAATTTTCTAATGCAATCCAGGGTTGGAAAGCAAAGCCAAGCACGGAGTGACGGAATAAAAACCCCACACGCTTAACATTCGCAGGCAGCAGTTATCTGCGACAGAGGTATTTTTAAACCACGAATCACCGCCATGACACTTAGGGTAGATCGCGCTCTCTTGCATGACATGCTCCAAAAAAGAAGACAGAGAAAAATGGTCTTTAAAGCTCGATGTCGCTCACGTGCAGAAGGCGGTGCTTAGGCGGTTTCCCAAGCGACGAGCTGATATTCGACAATGCGTAGAACTGCCTAACGACACAGTCCCGGATGTCGGAGTCAGCAGGTTGGATGAGGACGTCGATGATGAACTCGCTGCTGTGAGCCAAGTCAAAAAATGATTCTGAAAAGGTTAAAAACAAGTCAAGCAATGGCGACTGTCCTGCTGCTCCTACCTGCAAGGTCTGATGGCGTCTGACTGTTCTTTTTGTACAACAACACGTTATCTAAAGGGAGAACCTACACAATTTTTTGCTTTTTAATAAAAACACAGTGGAAAACAACAGTGAAAACAAACACGTTGCACTGTCCAGGAAAATACACGACTGCATTGTTGCAACACATTCCCTTCGACAGACTGCACTGTTGACGGCACTTCAGGTCAAGGCAACTTCACACGAAAGCAAAGGAAGAACTCTACGTCCAATGTCTGAAAGATCGAGGTCTTTTTTCTAATCTGAGCTCGACCGCGCGGTCCTTACCTATGTGGGAGGGTCGGAGCTGGAGACAGGCTACCAGCAGCTCGAGCGCCTGACGCGCAATCAGCGAGTCGGGGTTCTTGCTCGTCGACTCGACGCTCCGGGTGAGTAGGGCTCGCTCACCGGACTCGATGCTACCGCCGCTGGACACACTACTCGTACTCGTGTGACGAAAGGGACTGAACGGAGATGAGACGGAATCCTGACTCCAGCGCAGTGCGCTGCGAAATAAAACCGCGATGGACTTTTCGTTTTTTTTTTCCGAAATCTTTTCAGTGGCACAAATGTTTTGCATAAGTGTTGTCGGAGTTTCAGTCGCCAGTCAAGTTTCGGAAATAGTTAACTTTTCAAATGGGTTGGGTTCAAATCATCAGGTGCAGCTTCCTACGATCTTAATGCACTTGAACAATCAGTGTGTGTATTGGTGTGCGTGGAACCACACACAACCGCAACAGTAAGTTTGTTTCTTCGAGATGAGATTTAAGCGATTAACGCCGTGATTTCTCGCGCAAAAAGCTTGGAGCATTGATTTTTCACAATTTAGTTCGGTTTGGGTCGTAAAAAGTCACTCGCCTCAACCCAGCAATTTCGCAAAAAAAGAGCCTTGAAATTGAAACTAAACAAGCGAACTACTTGAACTGGGATATTTCCTTTCGAAGAACTAAACCTGGATCACCTACGAACCAAAAACAAATTTTTTTTGCTGTGGAGGCAAATAGAAACTGAGTCGATTCTACTGTATAAGAGCGACGTAGATCCAAAAGCTTTATTTACAGTGCGCGACAAAATGTACAAAGCATCGCAAACAACACGATCAGGGGGCATACCGAAGGAAGCTGGTCCCGTCGGTTGCAGGTTCCATCTGGTCGAGTTTTCCTGCGGCCGCGTACCACGTGATGCGCACCAGAGCAGCAATGAGTGACGTCACCTCTTCGCTGCTGAGAACCTGTCAATCAAATCGCCGGCGGCGGTGTCACGTCAATCGAACCAGCGACAACAAGGGAAAGCTGAGATTCGAAAGCGCGTTTTATGCACGACCTTCACCCAGCACTTAAACGCCATGTTACGGGATTGTACTTTTTTCATTCGCAACATTCCTCCTCTGCAGTTTACTTTAACAGGTTACCAACAGCTCATGTAGACTATAGGGTACCTTGATGGTGGCCTTTGCGGTCTGCGGAGTCTCGACGGGCACCAGCACTGGACTGTGTGACGTGCTCTTCCGGTTTCGCTTGTGGGGGGTGGCGGACGCGTCGCTTGAGCCAACTCGGAAAGAATCGCTGCAAAGGTTGAACAAGCTTTGANCGAATCATCTCAAATGCTGTCTTAGCACGAAAGTTCAAACAACGGCACAGTTCATATAGACTGATGGCATTTGTGTTAAGAGTTTCTTCTTATAGTTTAAAGCAGCTTTTAATTAATTTTACCCGATGCGCAGCGTTCCGCGTATTACCTTCCGTTTGCTTCCACCTACACTTTTGAAACTGGATTTTCTACTCCAGTGCACATCAATCAACGTGTCGATATAAACAGGAAAACACAACCACAAATTTCTAGACTTAGCCTGTGAGTTGCAACAGCAGTTGCAGTAGATGAAATCGTTTTGACATAAATGATCTTTCGTTTTGAACTACATGCATGAAGGTTTTTCGTGTATGAGAAAGATAAATGTTTGCAGTTTGAGGTTAGGTGTCGTGCTCTATGACCATCTGGTACGCTGGACGTTGCCATATTTCTGACTGATTCGCAATTGTTTTGGGATAGTAACAGAAGTCCACATGACAGAAAGGTTTAAAACCACTGCACTAGACGAAGCCCGTGTGCATTAAACTTTATAGAGCTCACCGCTTCAAAGGCGACACCGCAGCTTCCGAGCTCAGGTTCTGTTGTCGGTTGCTACAGCTACCGTCGCTTGGCAACGTGCTGCAATCCGATGACGTATGGACGCAGAGCAAAAACCTGTCGAACGACACGTGACCTGATGTAAGATCAAGCGGTGAAACAACGAGCCAATCGCACAGGTGTTCGCTGAAAGTGGTAAGAAGGACCGCATGTCCAAGGGACATGAGATCGGTAGCGATATTGTTAACTATAAGCAACGCAAAGAGAAATATGACCAATCATTCTCTATAATCGTTTGCAGGAGCTGGTTTTCATGCTGACGGTCCTGGCACGTGACCTGCTTTGATAAAAATCATGTTTTTTGGCATTAACGCTGTTTCTGTTTCAATGAAAATGGTAATCCGAGGCCGTTACAGAAATTACGACGTCGTCCAACGCGTACCTGGCAACGCCCAGGGCAACAGCGTAGCAACCGCGTCGCGTTTCGGCGTCGGCGAACTGCTCGACAGACTCCGAGACGATTTCTCGCTGAAGAACGCTCAGTATCAGCTGGATGCCTCCGCTCTGCGCGAAAGGTCGAACCAACGGGGAGACGCCGTCCACGTGCATGGGCTGCGTAACAAAGGGGGAATAAGTGGTGACTATTACGTCACATGCAAACTACACGCATGAACGAACCAGTCGAAGTTTAAACGCGTCGACAAATCAAATCGCGCGTTGGGGACATTCAAAATTCAAACCACGCGAAAATCGCACAACTTCGAATAGATTGCATGAATTTTAACAAGAAACGCAAGCGCGTCCTCGTGTCCGAGTCAAACGCACGGCGTCACGTGACGAGCACGGAATGCGCGCTGAAGGGTGACAGCACAGAGTTAAGGCTGATGTTGTCGTGCAACAGTCGGTGGTTTATCAGCTCAACCGTTGTACCTGCGACTGGTCTATGGGCATCAGGAGTCCACTGAGTACTTCCAGGTTGTACTGAAGACGAAAAACGTTCATGTCTGGCGTGGTGAGTTTGAACAGGTTCTCAAACGACCTGCGGAAGTAATGGTGATGCCGGTGGTAAATGATGATGCTCACTGTTGTGACCCATTCCGTCGCCTGACGACGATAAAATCATTGCGCATGCAACCCAGCACGAACCCAGGTAGAAGACACATCTGAAACCCACGCGTAAGCACGTACATACGAACAACGCACAAGATAACGCACACAAAGACGCGTGGGATGATTTTTGTTTTGGGCGATGCAGTGGTTGCTTATTATGACCCAGGTACACGGGCTGATGGCAAGGCAGGCCAAGATTTCGCGCAGAGCTGCATATCCCGTGTCCGAATCGAACTTTCTTAACACCGTACGCCTGGTACGAAGGCTACAGCACCATTTGCAAGGTCTTGGTGAGGCCCGGCCGAGAGTCGAACGCCAGACCTACCAGCACCGAAGCGGACGCGCTAACCAAGATTCGGCATACTGACTTGCATGCCTCTTCATTATTTTTGCATTTTTATATTGAACTGTGTCGTCTGCAATCGTGACGCAGGGCAACAAACTGAAGACACGTGTTCTTGTTCACTCGCATGCAACTGCTCCTCGCCAAAGCAGACAACGCAATATACACTCAATGCTGTTTGCTGCACAATAACAATATTGTCTTGCTTTGTATCAAACCAACCCTGTTTTCGCAATATCTCCCTTCACAAACCGCCAGAAAAGATTTTTTTAATTGCCAGAAAAAAAACAAAGCGAAATCATTTTTTACTTTCGCCTCCGGCCACTTTTGCCATCAATAATCATCGAACCATCGGTTGGGTCTGAGTCTGTCGAAACTGAAGAGGCAGAGTCACTCTCGCCTACGTCATTCATCGCGTCATCGCCTGCGACACAAGATCGTTACCAATACAGACGTCACTGCGGCATTCTTTTTGATAGAAAAGAAAACAAGGCGACGGCGATGCAAGCAACGAGGTTGAGAAGCTGAGTGGTCCGTTTTACCACGTATCAGTAAAACAAATTTGACTTATTTTGCTGGTTGNAATACGTTACGATGCGCAGAGCGTTTACTTGTAACGATTTGTCAAAAATCTGCGATCAAGTCTTTGCCTTTCGTTGCAGTAAAGCCAGCATCGCNNGACTTGCACTCCATGGCGCTCAACTATGACAATCGCAGACAACAACGCAGCGTAGTGCGACGCACAAAACGCGCGAACGAAAATTTGCAAGCTCTTGTATCTAGGAAACAAGCATTTTAAGCCATAACATTTGCCATAGCAACGGGACAGACGTCAACAGTACGTTGAGCCGAAAATGCTGAAAGAAGTCCCAAAACTTTACCAGTCCTGTTACTACCTGTGTCAGCATTTTCAATACTGCGACGTATTCTTTGGTCAGTGGGAAGCAGGAGAAGCAGCTTGCGCACTGAACACGTGATCTGCGGTTGGTCGTAGTCAGTCAATTGGAACAGAATGTCGAAGACCCGACTTCCCAGGTTGGCGAGAATGACTGACGGAAGCTTTTGTTCCTGCAAAGAGGATTGTGCTGCTTTCAAATAAAGCGTACATGCTTTGCAAAAAAGCAGTCTCTTCTAATATACCGTGGCTCTGGAAGATTTTTCGCAATTATTCCATTAGTTTTATGAGACGGAATGTTTGACGGCAACTACGAGAGGTTTTGAAACAGTGAAATGTGATTAGTTAAATTTTACACGCGACAGCATAAAAGTTTGTGAAAGTAAGCTTGAAAGGATTTGGTGAGCACTGGATTTCGCTTTGTTTTTGGAAATCCTTTTATTCAAGTGCCCCAAAAACTCACCATTTCTAGTAATGCTTGGTTCTTTAAATTGTTTTCCTCTTCTATTTGCATCGCGGATACAGAAGATACCGTCTTCACAGACACAACCTTGAATAAAAAAAGTAACAAAAAACTAAAATCGAAAAGGGAAACACTTGTGGATATCATCAAATCGTCAATTCCGAACTTCAACGAAGCACTCGGGTAGCCCAAGATTAACAGTATCGGCATCTGCACTCGCTTTTTTTTAAACACACACACAACAAAATTAGCAACGATTGTAACAGATGTGGTAAAATCAAAAACTCAAAATCCGCGCAAAAACCTAAGAACCTAGTTTTTTTTGTCACAGACCAAAATTTTTTTTAAACGATCGAAAAAATTAGGTCAAGTTGGTCAGAAATGTAGACTAATGACTCATGTTACGACGAGTTTCAACACTACTATGGCACAAATGACCGAAATGTCTCGGCGAAAAAAAAGTCAAGAAACACTCTTCTACTGCAAAAGCGGCAAATGTACGTGTGCAGGTAACACTGGGTCAAACCTGATATTCTTCAAAGCCGCAGTCGCGCAGCAACAACCGGTCGTTTGCGAACGGGATGACGCGGTCGTTGATGTACAACTGCACGTAATCCGCCAGGATATCAATCGACAAAGCGATATTTCGACGTATGTTGCGAACCGTCTCGTTGCCGTGAGTTTGCAGAACGAAATCCTGCTTGTTCGTCTCACACCTGACCTCAAGTGTGATCGGAGTTCCGCGAAACGACTCGCCATGCGGCAGCAGAGAGCGCGGCTCAGCGTGCAACATCTCGATGTCGGTGATGTATTGATAGACGACGTTGAGAATGCGTTCGATTGTCTGCGATTTATCCCTGAAAAAGGTCTCGCGTGAACGCCGTGCCAGTGCGANCGTTTTGGAACGTAACAAACTACTTCGGNGAAGAAACGACATAGCTAAAATGAACTTTAAATCTTCACATTTGCAAGGCCCTCTATTTATGCTTATACTGANCCGCTTCAGATTAATTATTCTCCACTCCAACAGTTTTTGTTTTCGGGTGAAAACGGATTNAGGGGGATNCGGAACCTCTCATAACAAACACGAATGTTTGGAAACAATTATTCTTAGTGTTTTGATGAAAATTATCTCTGGCAGCCGTCGCGGTCAAGCGGTTGCAGAGTCACGCGAAACGTCATCAATCACTAATATAATAGAGCAACAACTGCAAATCACAGTAGTGAGGTACACGAGTGAATCCATCACAATGCATTTGCACAGGTAAACTAGTTCCGTGTATTTAAGCACATCAGCATGTACAAGTTTTAATCATCGCAAGAGGATGAAAGCAGAACCAAGCAGGCAGATTCCCCAGAAATCTCGCCGCAAGGCTAAAGTTCGTCATGATTTTATCACTAATATTCTATCATTACTGTGAAACTCACAAGGCCTTTCATTAATGTTCAACAAAGAATTATCATCAATAGCAAAACTACTGCCAAAGTCTCCTATGACAATGCTTTCGCATGTCAATTCGCAATCGCGACGTGAACTATTTAAAGCAGCCGGTTAAAAGGCATCCAATCGGTGAAAATGCGACGGCAGAGTTTCATAGACAATCATACCGCACAACACAAGGATCTATGTGTACAGACGAGACACAGGAAGTCTGCCGTGGTGGGGTTTGACACAAAAAACGGCGATTTAAAATTTAAAATCATTTTCTCGATTCTTACCGCAATGGGTTGTGGAGGAGGACAGGCCATATGTTTAAGTTGTTTTTAAATCATCGTCAACGCTCGACGCGTGATACACTGGTCTTGAAAGTTTAGTAACTGGTTATTGCAAGATCAACAACAATATTAGCTGCAAAGTGTTAAAACGTCAGTGAAATAATCTGCAACAAGAACCTGTTGGTGGGGGTGGCCGCGGAGACGTCGGGGAGGAGGTTCGCTGTGAGGACCTTGGTGGCCTTTGTCACTGCGCCAGCAATGGAGGGCGCGTCTTCTCCCGTGGTGCACGCCTGCGAAGAAACATCGCGCTGTTTGTCAGGTAGTCGCGAAACGTGGCAAATTTCAAACCACCAAACGAAATAGTTAAAAAAAGGAAACAAAAAGCAAGTGGCTAATTTGCAGCGCGCCAGAAAATAGTTAAGCTTCAACAAATCAAAACTAAAAAAACATGACGTCACAATAACCCAACGCGATGACATTAAGCAAAAGAATGCAACGTTAAGACACCAGCGCAGTAAGCGACAGTTTCGCCGACGCCTGCTATTTCCGGAGGACGAGAGGAAATGAACGAGAGTCAAGTGCGTATCTCGGGAAAAGTTGCTCTGAGCAGCGACAGTTCGCGTTTCAATGACCGGGGCCAATGGTCAGGTCTTTACGATGTTGCGGCAAATCGAAACAGCAGGTGCCCGCATCCACCATCTTTCTTTCGAAAGATAATATATATACCGAGTTTTAACGCCTAGCTGCGACCACCATTGGAATCCTTGACGTCAAAGTGAGTATTACGCCCAGCCTGGCAGCAACACACTTGTTCCCTCGAATAAAGAGTTAGAAAACGCTTTGCATAGGCGCTGAGTAGACACTAATCACCACAAGCCAGTCCCAGTTTACTGCAACGCATGTTGCGCAACCGCATCCAACACTGGTACGATCGTAGCATAATTTAAACTTTACTCAAAACATGGCAAAGTGACGGCTTGGACAGCATTTGCAAAATCTCACATTCAGTTTCTTGTAGCACTCGTTCAGAAATTTCGAATGCAGGGACGCGACGTCCTTTTTCAGTTTCTGCGACACGTCGACGTAGGCGTACTTGACAAGCGTCGCTATCGCTTTGTCGGCCACTAGCGGCGACTGACACTCTAGGCATATCCGCCACAAGGTGTCAATACCGAGCAAGTCCAACTTCTCAATGGTCTGCAAACAAGGCAGGGTGAGCAGGACTTGATCACGAATGACCTGAGCGATTGCAGTGGTTCACTTACCACCAACCCGTTCGCTCTCTTCATTTTTTGTTCGTGAACGTTCGCGCTTACCATGAAGGCGATCATGCAGTCGAACAACGCCAAGGTCATTTGCGTCACGTCCAGCTTCAATATTCGTTCCCTGAATAGAGCGTCGATGAACCGCGAAAGACAGGAATAATTACGTTTAATCCGTGAAAAAAAATATGACAAAACGATCTAAATAACCCAATAACCAAAAAATATGAAAACAAAATTTTACAATTTCAACCAAACTAGAAAACGAGATGTAAAAACGGTGTGCAAATGTCTTCAAGACCAACGGGTGTTATCTTGACGTAAGATTCATTAAATTCCAGCTCGAGCGAGACCATAGAACTTTTCGGAAGCTTCCTTGCTGCGCAGTGATAGTGGAATTTTGACAATCGCTAATTTGAAAATCAACTGCAATAACGGGATATTCAAAAATCTGTGTTTTGAAATGAATTATAACGAAAAACCGCCAGATGCGTCTGGTCAAAGAAACGAAGAAGTTGCAAATACAGTCGATGTTTTTTATCCAAACCATTTCACAAGTTTTTCGACATTGAAATTATTTTTTCTAAACACTACATATCATGCATCCTCCGCTCAACAACCAAGGCATCTTCTCAAGCGAAAGGCAAAAAACGATTCGAGCGCGTCTGGATTGCTACACTTTGATTGAGGTAAAACCAACAGTCCGATGTAAACAAAACAGCCCCAACAAAACCTGACGTTGCTAAAGCGAGAACGAAACCTGCAACGCAACTGTTTTCCCAATGAAGAACAGTTGGCGCAGTAAAAGCCAGTACACGGGTCCTAGAGGGCTAAGTTTGCTTTGCTGCTAAAATCCTGCTGTGCTACGCGCAACAAAATAATTCTCCAATACTGGAGCTGCATACCCCGAGAGAACAGGGGCCATGGGCAGTGTTTTTTAAGGTGTTTTGTGAGACCACAACGGTCTCTCAAATTTTTCCGACGGTTTCTCAAACTGCGGTAAAAACAAGGTTTACGGTGAATCAAAATACATTAAAACCTCGCTTTTCAACCATGTCAGTAGTCGGATAAAATAGTTGCGGTCTCTCAACATGTCTCTGCGGTCACCAAAGGCCAAACCTTTAAAAAAACTGGCCATTGGGCGCATGGGCGGATAAAGTTCACTGGTGAGCCGTGGACTTTTTACCTGAACATGCTCTTCACAGTGTCGGTCTCCATGTCGCTGAGTATTTGCATGAACCAGTCACAGCATTCCTCACGGTCTTCAGGACAAGCTTCCCTGTTGGAAATAAAGATGCAGTTTGCGAATGGCGGGCAAGGGAATGGTGGCGACCAGTTATGTTGGCCTGGATCCTGGGCTGCAGTTTAAACAAAAACAAGTAGCCCTTCCACATTGCGCTGCATGCCAGACGACGACCAGTTCAAATAAAGCAGCGTTTTGTGTTTCCACGCAACCACCTTGGGGAAGTTTAATTCACCAGCCGTGCTGGACGTAGTAATCGCAGCACGTCGTGTTTTCAACCCAAAGCTACAATCTGAACAAAAACAAAGAAGACATAGCCTCAGTGAAGATTAAGAGTTCATCATATTTGAGCAAACATACTTTTTCGCCACCAACGTGTCCCACACTTCTTTCGCTCGATTCCATGATAGATAAAGATCACCTTCCTTCAACAGGAATTTGAGGAAAGCGAGATGCCACCACATGTACTGCAACACAAGCAAACGTCATGACTGCGCATTCTTGCTAAAGTGACGTCATCATCCACGTCATGTACGTCGGCCTGGATCGCTTAAACGTTTTTTTCACAAATCCATCTCCCCGAAAAGGCAGCACTTTTCTTCTGAACTGCCAAACTAGTTTTTGCGAATCTCGGCCGTCGACTTAACAACGACAAAACATGAACAACGACAAGCCCGGGCGGACGCAGGCGAAAAACTCACGTCTCTGTGCTTGTAGCGGTCGTCGACCACCAAGTTGGCGTTCAAATCCAAGTCTTGCGCTTTGCTGCTCTCCACCGCCATCTGATGGCATCGTGCCAGGCTGGAAACGACCAGTTTGACGACTTCGTGCGTTCGATTCAGTTCGTGCAGGAAGCTCCGCTCGGACTTGGTCGAACGGTATTGCGACTTGACGACCGATTTGGAGATCTCGTGCATTTGCTTGAGCGCAGGCACTACCCACTTGTCCTGCAAGCAGCACGACCTTGCGCGGTGACACTGTTATACAGTTGCGAACTTAAACGCGAAGAATAAATTCCAAGCGGGAGAAGCAAATCTCAGACGGAGCCCTGTGCAGACGCGTCGTTGCTTGGCAAAAATACCGCCCGTAATAGGCAGGGAGGGGCTTGCGATCCCCGAAGTATTTGAAAACCGCGCATTGTTGAGCGAAATCGTGTTTTGAGTGGAAATGAGCACAATAAGTGAAACCAGGACAAACCAGGCACGTGAAAGGATTTGCTCTCGACAGGATTCTCTGAAACTTAGCGGAAAGGCTGAAGAAGCTTCTTTGTTTGATCCGTTTTTTCGAACATTTTCCGCGGAAGCATACGGCAGTTATAACAAAAATTTCGAGCAAATAGCTTTCTATCTGAAGTAATGACAGCTTGAGTGTTGATCGCAACTTACGCGGCCACTCATTCCCTAAAATACCGGGCGTGGTATCAGCATGAACGCAAGCAAGGCCTACGAGAGGGTGACACAAGAGGTGAAACGTACCCGGGCCCGGGAGTATGGAAGTAACCACGCGAAGTTTTTCTGTAATCAAGCCCAATATTACTAGTGTAAGCCAGCTGTCAGTGTAACAATTTATCTATTTCTGATCTTAGCACGGCAGTTGTTATATCTATATCCCGATTACTATTAAAACAATCTTCGACGAAGATCCCAGAACCTAGGGGCCCGGTCTTGGTCTTCGTATCCCCTGGTATAGTTTCTCCCGGGGATGACAGCAAAAACCTGTTCCAACACAGAGCGGGAGTCTGTCTCCGGCCAATTGCACTCGTGAAGTATTTCAAGTCACCAGATTTCAAAATCCGAACTTTCAGCGTCGACCGAGCGGCAAGAAATACCATGGCAACGATTGTTCGCAACAAATGCGTGCGAGCAACGCAACGAGAGATCACTGACCTTTTTGATGTCGTCGATGCATCGCAGTATGAAGGACTTCTTCAGCGAGTCCTTGACGAAGCCCGAGTCGTTGAGGATCGTGTTGTGTTCGCGCAGGGCCAGGTCGACCAGATGAGGGGTCAGCTTCGGCAGGTGCGCCAAGTCCCAGAGGAGGGTCAGGACCTGTGACGGAAAAAAAGCAAGATCTTAAAAACAAACATGAACGCCACAGCGCGCCCTGAGAAGTGCAACGGCAAGCAATGAAACCACCTTTTCCATGTCTCTGCCGAACTTCGTGTTGCGCCCGATGGTCCCGATGAACGAAACGAGCTGCTGCCGCGCCCTCTCCCCCTCACTGCGCCAGGATTTGTGGGTGAGGGTGAACAGCAAGTCCAACTGCTGCTCGCTGAACTGCGGGGAAGCCCCGGAGATGATACTCTGCACGTTCTCGGACACGCTCAGGGAGGCGTTTTCCTGCAAAACCAGTTGATGGTTGCGCGGGTGCATTATGGCTCGTCTACATCGAGGGCGTTCCTCTGAACTCTAAAGGCCAATCTACGCTGAAGAGTTGCCAGGAGTAGCCGCGCACGATTCTTTGTTTGTTTTATTGCGCCCAGGAGTAGCCGTGTCGAGCCGTGCACGAGCGCAGAATTACCCGACACAATAAAACAAACAAAGAATCGTGCGCGGTTACTCCTGGCAACTCCTCAGTGCAGGTTGGCCTTAAATCGTGAGCGTGCTTATATGAATCGAGAGCGCGTTGGTCTAAACAAAGAGCGTGTTGCCTAATTCGGGAGAGTGTTTTGCGCACTGTGCTGTTGAGCACGTTACAACGAGTAAAGAAGTATGTTGTAGAGAAGTTCTGTGACACGAAGGATGTGTTTGAAATGCGTTGAAATAAAACCGGAAAATCTGCAAACGCAAGTTGTTTATCGGCGAGGATTCTAAACCTGGCTTTTAAAAAATTGGGCACGTTTCATTTTCGTGAAAAACAACAAGAACGATTTGAAAAGACCAACCCTACTGAGAGTCAGACCAGGAATTGACGCCGCCTCCTTTGGGCTTTTCTCTCGAGCAATCAATGGATCTGACATTAATTTTGTATAAAGTACCGCACGAGATCATCGAACGCGGTTTGCAGCGTGTCGCGCAAATGAATCGGTGCCGAGGTTTAATTTTTGGACCACGGGGCTACAATTAATCAAAGGTGTTTGATGTTGGTTTTCGCTGACCTTTGGTTTGAGTTCAATGCATCGGCATCAATTAGAGACAACCTTGATGCGACGTGAGGGGATTGATTGAAAATTTCTCTTCAAACCTGAAGTTAATCTCCGTTTTTCCATCAGGATATTTGTGGCCCCGCATCAGCGCGATCTGGCGTCTCCCTCCAAAAGCAGTTGTTCGTTTTAAATAATAACGGGGAATGGGAACGAAACGCTCCGGTCGCAGCAAAATAGTTGCGTTTGTTTGGAGTTCCGTGATGCAAATGCAGTTGTCGTGACGTTGCAATCACGGCGCTAAAACACTCCACAGACATCCTGTGGAGCTTGAAAACGCGAAAACATAGGACGTTTGACGTCGATTTAAATCTCAGAAAGAATGAATTATTCCGAATCAAAACATTGCGCAATATAAGAGTTACAAACAAGACAAAGAAACCTGTAACTTCCACAGCAGAGCAAGTTCGTCTGAGCTCAACTTGTCGCCGATGAACTCGACCACTCTGCGTATTTTGTCGCAATACTGCGAGTGGTCGATGTTCCCGTCCAGTGATATGCTCAGGATTTTATTGTCCACGAGCCAGTCCAGAACTTTCTCGCTGTCCATTGTCGACTCGCTGCTGAACAATCTGCTCTCCTCGATCAACTTTGTGACCTGCGCGACACGAGTAAGTGCGATAATAGTGGTGTGTTGCGGAAAAGCACAGTGGCAAATCTTTGCTCAGGCGAACTTCGAACAGCTGGGCTTGTTTAACGAAGTGACGATTGCATTGTTGCGAGAACATAGATTCACAGCAGGTTTTGCGAAGCCCTTACTCTTGGTTATGTGAACTTGCTTTCAAAACTGTTTTAAGCTGGACAAGAGGTGGTCATCAAAGAAGAGCATGACGCAATCAGGAGATGGGCTTAGTTTGAAACAGTAGTCGATTGCGCACAATCGAGAGAAGTCGTGGGTTTTGAACCCTTGGCATAAACCAGAGCGACAATTACGCAGACGAAAGGAATCAAGCAGCTTAGAGAACTTGAGCCGTGATACACTTTGTCCACAATGCAAGGACTCGCCGCACATCTGAGAAATCTTAAGAATACTTCACTACTCCAGACTCCACTGCTCTACTCACTCCCCATCCCCAGCGTTAGTCCTAACTTAACCAAACCTTATTCACCTACAACCATCAATCTCATTTGTAACTTTACTGAACGTGGGAATACGGTAGCTGCAAGTTGTTTTGCGCAGTAAATGACGAAACTGCAACAGAATAAGATTCTTCAAGACATCAAATCGAACTTCAGTTGTTATCTACTTTAGCGTCACCGTAGTCAGTGGGGGAGCATTACGTCACTGCAGTTGACAGCGCTATATTTCCCTTTCTAGGTCCGCCATCACTAACCTGCGCCAAGATCTCTCTTCTTAACCCGTGCTTTGTTCAAACAACGCCAGACCCAAACAACAGCAAGCCAAGTTTAGCGAGTTCTCACAGGCAGCAGCCCTGCGAGTGTGACCCCACGGGCGTTTGCGTTTTTCTGATACACACCACGGGAAGGACACGAACCTCGGTCAAGGCGTTCATCTTCGCGTTAAAATGCGGACACTTGACCATTCGAAGCGTGACCTCGAACCTGAGGTCATCGACCGACGTGACGTCATCCGCCCACATCGCGCGACACACCCCCTTCATCGAGGCCAGGAGGTCGCTCAGGCAGCTCAGCTTCTGCGAAAGGTAAAACAAGCGGTTGAAAGGGCGGTCTACGCGCTACGACTTGGACCGCGGTAACGGAACCGTATCTCTGCGGCACCCCCCCACCCATTCCCGCGCGAAGGCGCTGGCGAAGAACACGGTCACAAAGCATGCTAGGGAGCGAAACATGGTTAAGTCTGTCAAAGGCTGAGAACTGGGGAGGCGTTTCTGAGAGGGAATACCTGACAACAGCCTGTTCATGTAGCGTGCGATGCAGTTAAACAGCTTAGCGGATGAAGCACTTGGTCTTTTATCTACTGAGGTAATTTAAAAAAGGAAGAACGAAAACGAAGCTGAAAACGTCGGCAAAACAATGCTGTTATTTCGAAAACACAACTGCATTGGGATCAACTGCAGTGTCGCACGTTTTCAATACTGTAAAGAAACGGTGTTACATTCACATCAAAAATAGCCTCACGTGTTATCGAAAGCTTCTTTTTTTCGGTCATTTTTGGGTCATGGACCGAATTCTTTTTTAAATAACAGAAGAAAATCAAGTCAATTCTGTCATAATTTTTTTGTCAGTCATAAAAAATGTGTCCGAAAAGAAAAACATTGCAGAAAGTTTTTAAGCTATTTCGGACAAATGACCGAAATGTCTCAAAGTGACAAGAAAAACTTGGTGCCCAAGGCGTTACAACCAGCGTGTAACAAGCTCTTCAACATAAATTTTCACCTAAGCGGATATTTTTTCTCTGCCCACTTGAACATAATTCGAAGAGGACCAAATTTTTCGCTTTCTGCAAACGTACTAATTCTTACTCCAGCCTCCCAAAGATTATAAAACACGACATCGCATGTGGTGTTTGGCAATACCTACAACGAAGTAACACGTTGGGTTTCCGAAAAATTAAGCCACTCCGCGTTTTCCTGCAAAACGACAAGAGGTGCTCGCGCAGAATTTTCTGAATTGACATGAATTGATCGTTTCGATGCACGCCAAAATTTTAGAAAAAAACTAGGCGGACACATTGCAAAAAGTATGCGTCAAAAGCAGATACAAAGCACCAAATTTCCTCGGGTGCATCTGTGCGCAAACAAAGCAACAACGCGTGGAACCTCTTTCCGAGTCTTGCGTCCGGACACAAAACCTCATGTATAAGTGGCAAACTGTAGCAGCGCGAGAAACTGTTTCAGCTCTGCGAACGGAGAGCTTTGAGAGATCACCAAAGAACAGAAGCCGGAGGTTGTTTTCGTTCGTTGACGTGAAAAGCGGAAAACATGGCGTGGAGCAATCAAATCCGGGCAATCAATGCTGTTGTTAATTTGTGGTTTTCATAGTTTGACAAGCTAGCAGACCACAGCTGTGGTTATAAGGCAACAACTTCAGCAAATACGTAACAGCATCACGAACGCTGTTAGATGCAGACCAGATAGACTGTTGAAGAAGAGGCGAAAACAGGAAAACGAATTTGTTTCCAAAACGCGTGACGTGCTGTTACGTTTCTATAGAAAGAGTTGCTACTAACGCAGAGTACGCAGTTACAGTCACACAGCACAAAAACAACGCTCAGGTTATACACACGCACCTTTAGTTTGAAATCGTCTTCGGAGAGTTCGCGAATGTAAGTGACAGCAAGCTCCAGGACCGGTGCAATATACGACTGCACGCAAGAGCGGTTCAGATACTCGGAGCACAGGGAGAAGGGCTGCAAAATGGAGGCGAGCTGCGAGGCGTCCAGTGATGAGTTGCGGTCGAGAGCCGCTTGTATCTCTATCAAACCACCCTGAGCAGCATATTGAGTAGATTGAAGCGCCACAAGTGAACAGATAAAAAGCAGGAACGCTTGAAAAGTAGAAAGGCAACGTTCATATCAAAAGGAAGCCGACAAAGCAGAAACTTTTTGAATGACAACAAACACACCGCTAAGCATCATGTCGCCAGAGCTGCAAACAGGTCACCATATGCAATGCGTACAGATCATTAAAAGCTTAAGTTTCTTGCAAGCTTTCAAGGAATGAGCCCACTGGGCTCTGCTGTAATCTTTTTGCAATGATTTGAACTTGCGCATATCTGTATTCAAATAACTATAGTCTCCACACAGGTGAAGGGTTGGAATCCAACAGCAATCTTTTAATAGGAAATCGACTTAACGCAACATAACGCATCTTCAGTCTTACAGCCGTATTCGAACAAAGAGAAGTTGCTACAAGGAAATCATTGATCTGCCCAACCTTGTAACAAAAAGTGTTGATGAGATTGAGCAGATAGCCGCGGTGCTCCGTGAAACGAACGCTCTTTCTCGCGTCCGTGACCGCAAGCTTGGCATAGCACTTGTCCAGACCACCTAACTTCGTCTCCCAGCTCTCCTGGGACCAAGTTTTGTACTTGTTCTTATTGTTCCACGCGCAGTCAGGATCGAATGCCTGGACGCAGTAGAGAAAATAAATACTGTTCAAGCAAAAGAAGCTGTCTTTTGCGCGCGTGAAGGGACGAGCAGAAGCGCGGTACCTCCCATGTATGTTCGAGTATTCGCAAGAAACTTATCAGTGAAAGGCATATGACCCTTTTTGTTCCACGGCTACTACTTGTATTTGAAGAAAAACATGCGCACGGGGATATTTTGCGATCACTTCCACAATCTTTATTCATGATTGACGAACGTCGAAAAAACTGCGGCAAGATCCGATTTGCGAAGCGTTTGAAGGTTCGGACTTCAAATGCCTGAACAACGACGCCTTCACCGCAAAGTCAACCAGTCCGCTAAGAGACACAAAATAACGAAACAGCATTCGCAGCACCATATGTGCAAGCTCCAGTGTGTCGTCGTTTGTCGGAAACCATTCACTGCAAGCACTTGACAGCAGGCGACGTAACAAGCTGTCAGACAATGATAGGTAAACATGCCGGTCACTGCTTACCGTGCTGAGGATGTTCAGCATGTTGACAGGTAAGGGATCGTACTGCAGTCGCGCCACGAGGAGATCAACGAAAAGCAACAGCATGTCGTGTATTCCTTCTTGCACGTCGTTTAGCCACCTGGAAGAAAAGCAACGCGCATCACCTCAACTGCGCACGCAGAAACCACGTAATATGGCGATATTCGTTTGAACAGTGCTAAACAGCAACAGTGAACAAGGTCAGCACTGCATAGTGTTTTATCAAAAATGTTGCTTGCATATAATAAAAAAAAATTAATGACCAAAAGGTCGCGTAGTCGTACATTCATAAAAATATGTCAACCTCGTTTTTCTTGAGCACCATTTTAAAAGCATGACGATTACATGGAATCTTTTCTGAAGGCAACGGAATATTAACCACGATTACTAGGAAGATACAGGCCCGTAACCAGTTTGAGACACCAGGATGGACGAAGAGTTTTCTGAGGGGCCCAAATTTTTTGAACTATGTCCAGTATTTTCAAACTATATCCAATACATTTTTCCAGGGGGAGCGAAAAATTTTCTAGAGGGGGCTTCGCACCCCCTGCGCCCCCCTGGTTACGGGCCTGGGAAGATAGCACGAAAACTTATGCCAGTTGATACGTGCGGTAGGTATGTATCTTTAACCACAAGTAACTTAATGAAACGGGAAAATCATCCATTCATGAGAAAAATGGGACATCTTATGTCACCAGGAGTGAATCACGATAAGCACATTGCCAATGTCAAGAAAAAAAATTACACTAATAATGATAAAAGTAACTTGGCAGTTGGGGAGCGAAGGTGATTGGCATGAAATAAAAACAGGCACCGCATGATTTTTACCACCAATATCAGAAATTTTATCTATTTGTGAATATGAACTTTCTTATTGGGCAGATTGTGAACACGCGAGTGGGCTCGTCCGCTCATAGCAATCAACTATTATTCGGTTGGTTGTAGTTAGTTGGCTAGTTGGTAGTTTAAACGCATGTGTTTTTCCTACAAACTACAAGAATTTTCCCTCGTTTTGAGCAGCCGATTTGGTTTCATGGTGAAATGTGAAACATTATCTAAGAAAACACACCGTTTTGTCTATCTTGTTCAGCAGCCTGTTAATAACAGGCGGGTGTCGACAGACCTACATTGTCACTCTTAGTGGTTCCCAGCGCTGCCTGTGGCAGCAAAACAACTGAGTGATAATCGAACAGTTTCGCAGTGGTCCAATCAACCCACTCAGGCAGCTTGTCTCTTTTGGCGCCGCTACCTCTGCTGCTTTTACTTAATTAAGACCTGCCCCGAAGCGACTAAAATCATGTCAAGAACGTCATTTAAACTAAGCCCAGGATAAACTACAAGCTCGTTGTCAAGACACGCTGCTCTGTGCCGCGCAAACTGTTTTTTTGACGAAAGCAACATGATGGGTCGCCAGCCGCGTTTTTAAATCTAATCTAACTAACTAGCAATCAACCTACCAGGCGACGCAAGCCCCCCACACGTAAAATCGCAATTGATATCTGGCCTGGCTTACGCGACAGTAAGCTACTCCAGTACCCCGAAACCTTACGTGGATTACACGAAGCACATGTAACGGCTACTTCAGTTCAAGGGAAGAGGGAACGTGATGTAGCAAAAGCTGTTTGACAGTGTTTTAACACGCATGCGACATTCTAGCTGCCCGTGATTCTAGCAAAGCATGTCAAACTCAGCAGAAAACAGTTCTGAATGCTTCTCCTCGAAAATGTACATGTTCACAAAGAAAGAAGGAACCAAGCACAAAATCTTTCACGCTGTAGCGACGTCAGTGTTATTTTGCGATGAATTCCGAATTATGATGAGATGTTGTGTGGAAACCATGAAACGAGTTTGTTCGATTTCTTGTGTTTACCGAACAAGGCGAAAAATCACTTCTTGTCCGTTTTCAAATTTTCTTCGACTGTTTCAAAAACTAGGATATTTGTTAACTTGCAAGTAAGTATTTTTTTATTTAAGAGGCAGTAGATACTTGAAAATCTCCGGGTGTTTTTGAGGTAAAATGTTCAGAGCCTCAACGTTTTCAACTGAACAGCTTTTTGAAAGTGATGCGTGGACATCAACTCGTGCATTGAAATCGTTGCAAAAGAAGCAAATATCAGTTGAGGAATCGCACGACACGGCGTTTGCGCATGGTTGGCAATTCCCTGTAGGTCTGACTCTGTGCACTGCAAACCGGAGGAAGTTCTGGATGACAGCGCTTCAGCCGATAGCAAAAAATAATCGCAGCATCCAAAAAGCCTGAATGTACTCATCACAGCTTTCCTAATCGGTTATTAAATTGGCAGCACAGTTGCAGAATCAGCAAATGTTTCTCTTTCGGTCATTGATAATTTTCTCCAATCGAAAAAGGAGTTTCACCATAATCTACGGCCAACGTGGCATTGGGCACTTGCAGCCGTTTTCATCCAGCGACCATATTCCAGTCGACTCGGAACCTTACGCACATTCACACGGATCGCCTACCTAATGCATATTCTTCAATGCTTTGGTGTTAATTATTCTATCGGCCTTATTTGTTATCGGGATCCCCGTACTCATAAACAAAACTAACTGCTTTACTTTTTCCAGACTTGCTAAAAAGAGCGGAAGTGTTGCATTCAAAATTTGGAAGGGCATGAAAGCAGGCGGTTGATTGCAGCTGCGCAACGCCGCTCATTCGCTGTCGAAAAAGCGCAAAGCACCACCAACCAGTAACCAGTAAAAGTGGCATGTTTTGTTGGACCAAGGAAAGGAAGAGCAGATCTGCTCCAACAAGTTATAATCCTCCTGGTTCATTCACTCCGAGTCGATAAGTTATGTAAAAGCAAAGAACAGCAAATGCGTTTATCGCGGTTTCGACTGGGAACAAAACGACGGCGTGAAGACTGATTCATTGGCGACAATGCACATCAAAACCACAATTTCAGTTTTGGCAAAAGATGCAACTTCATGTAAACTGAAACGTAACTGTCGAACAACCTTTTGAATTCTTTCCACTGCCGCTCCATCACAGTTGAGGGTCTGACTGCAGCTTTTGATTTTTCTGCTTTCTATGGCTGTTATGCAACCTTTGCAGTAGTTGAAAACCCTCCTCGCCCAGTAGCTCATAAGTCTCTCCTGTTCAGATTTTCCTCAAGACAAAAACTAGCCCGGATACAGGACCGTGGAAAGCACACCACAATGCTTTTCCCAGTCAGCTATTGATTAGTTCGTCGCGCCTTCCGCCGCAATTCACACGAAGGAGCGATTTCATAGCATTGAGTGCTTGCTTTTAAAAATGCCCGAAAATCTTCTTCGCGCTTCGAAAATTGAGTACAAAACAGACTCCAGAGGTGCTTAAAAGCGAAAATTGAAATCTCCCATTTTGATTGGACCACGATTTTTAAACCACGCTACTGGATTGCTGGGCTTAGCCACGCGAAAGCAGCGGAACAAATGTAACTTCCGCTTGCGCACAGTGAAAAAATACGACAGACAAACATTGTCGGATGCTGTTGTCGCATTACACTTTTATGAAGAAGGCAACTACCTTAAGATGATTGCTAATCAAATAACCTGCTGATTCGAACATGAGAGTGCTACGCCAACTTCTCGAGCAACTCACTTGCCTTTATCCTCTTCAATTAATACCATGCATCCAACGTACTGCAAAAAAGCTTTCCGATTTCCTTTACATACGTTGTTATATTCAGTCCATTTGTTATTTTAGTAAAACGCGAACTACCCTCTTTCAAATTTAAGAGCTTCAGAAAAATTCTGCAACTAATAAAACATCGCACAGGCGTCGTGATTGAAATTTGTACGAGCGAGCGAAATTCATGGCGGTACTAAATATGACGTCACAACCTGCTTAAATTGGTAAAATAATATCGGTTGAAATATCCCAAAGCAGCTCTCACACTAATGTCAGTTTTACAGGCGACTCACAGACGGTCTACCTCACACAGGGAGTATACGAAATGCGTGCGCAGCGAACACATTAAACTCTGAAACAAATTAGCTAAAGTTCGGTGGTTTTCCGCAAACAGTTTTAAATAGCGTTTTGGAGTGGGACTGTTTAATTAAATCAGTGCTTGCCAGTTCTGTTCTATATTTATCCGAAAACTTTTCACTACATTTCAGAATAATGTCTTTATGCTTGCTGACAATGAACTGCTCAATCAATGAATCAAAACTTAGCGGGAATTCCGCACTCCCGGCCAGAACTGCGGGTGTGCGACCATGCCCGCACTGCTGTACTCGGCGCCTGTGAGAACATGCTACCCTGTTGGAAACGGCGAGAACGAACGAGATGGTAAGATAATTGAAACGTTGTGACTGGAGCCATTTTTCACAAAGAAATAGAGTCAGGCGCAATAGTTCATACGAGTATGTGCAATGCAGTTGCGACTAGTTGTTGATGAGGCGTCGGCATAGCAAAATGGTCCGTCGGACATTTTTTAAAAAAAAGATGATCCATGGGCCAAAAAAAGTTGAAAACCACTGGTTTAAACAATTCAAGATGTTTCTTCCAGCCGGGCATAACTTTCTGTAAAAAAGTTGGGAAATCCTTTCCTTCGCACCAAATCAATACCACACACATGGCAATATTTGTTGCCAAAAGAACAAATAGAATTGTGTCAACAGCCTTTGGATTAAAACTCACACCTACCGGTCCAGGCCTCCTTGTTGAAACTATCTGAACCGAGAACTTGAACTCAACCTTTGGCAAAGCAACGAGTTAGAAGTCCCACTCCTGACATTTAAAGCAGTCTGAGATTTGTAAATGACTACCAACAGGCCGAGACAAACGGTAAAGACAAATTTTATCCACAACTTCAGACACTGCTACAATTACCGCACCACTATGTATTATAAAAAGTTGAAGAGTGAATTGCTTAAGAAATTCCGTCGTTCCACAACAATCGCGCAAAATTTTACGACCTAAATTCGTTGGCGCAGCGATCGAAAACACGCACGACGGTCCTCGGCCCCATAAAACCTTGGTTACTTAGTAACGCTACGGCAGCACCTTCACGTCAACTATGCTGTCGTTCTGTAAGCGTCAAAATCTGTGACCGACATTGGTGGTAAACATGCACCTAAAACCGCTCGGAGCAGTAGACGGACAGTGTGCGATCGGCTGCAACCCTGTTGCGCACATTTGCGCCTTACTCCGTGAGGGTTGCGCGGCACGAAACAGAAAAACTTCAATTTCCGCTCGAATTCAACGTGGAGCACACGCTGTGTATTGGAAACTGGACAACCAGCACACAAGTTGACAATGTACTTAACACTTCTAACGACTTTTCATGAAATGCTCATCTTACAAGACACCAATTTTTGTATCTAAAACTGCAACAATGGGTTGAAAAAAAATTTCCGTTTGTTGCTTTAGGGAACAACGATCAGTTAACTTAACCAGGCACGATCATGCTTAAGGCTGCGCGAAAACCGAAAAATATTTTTTTCACGGTATTGGCGCTTTAATAAGCTCAACGTTGTGAGAAAACTATCTTCACATCGCTTCACGCACAACAAGGTTCCCACACGCTTTCAAAACTATTTTCCATACTTTTTCAATGCTAATGAAAAAATACACCATGACTTATCTTCATTTTTCAAACATTTTTTATACCATCACTTATCTTTATTTTTCAAATATTTTATTCATGGAATACAATGCGAAAAATATGTGCAAAACTGCCACCATCGGGAAAGAACAAAATTTGAATAAACAAATGGCTGAATTTGCAATTTCCATACTTTATTTACATTTTGGTCAAATTCAATACTTTTTCAATGTCTTGAAAACCGATTTCACAATTCAGTACTTTCAGTACCACGTGGAAACCCTGGCACAGGATTGATACGCTTATTTACTTTACCTTGACACTGCGCTGGAAGTTAACAGCTTGTTAAAGCACTCGGACATGCAATTGTTCAGAAATCGAGTGCAGTTTTCATCTTGATTCAACAGACCTGACGAAAAAATGCTGAAAATGTCAGTAAAGATAGCAACAAGTGACTACTGACGCGTGAAGCAATTCCACAACAAAGATAAGAGGTTGCACGAGCGGAAGTGGCAAAACACATCAGTGACCGAATCAGTTCCATATTGAAGTATAGGTTTAACAAGTAACCTGCATTAAAACATGCAAACGTTCGCCCCAAGTGCGAGGAAGCAGATGCTTCGCGTTTGCTGTTCAGCGAAAAAAATAACCTTTAATTATTCAAACGCGCAGGCCCGATTTAATACCTAGTAAGAAAATCGAAACTCCCCATTGCACAAAGGAATTTCGTACGATTCATGAGCGAAAGCAATTGGACGTTCGCAACACAAAACTGCGAAAACAAGTTTTTGCAAGCGCTGATTACCAAGCGGGCAAAACTTGAACTCGAGTTTTTCAACAAGCAAAAAATTCGAATTGATGAAATGCCAGGAAACATTGGAAAGTTCTGATGTCCCTTGCACAACGCGAAAGAATGTCAGTCTGTAACTTGTAGGATAAGAACGAGGACTGTGCCTCGGGAGAAAAGGTTAAGTCTTTCGCCATGGGTTGCTATAACAATGGCATAGCACAGGGATTCCTAAAGTTTGCCTCAATACCCCCAGGGGGTATTGAGAGTGGATGTTGGGGTATTCAACAGTGTTGGTAAGTAAAGTCCAAATCCGAAATCAAGACCTCATTCTAAGAACGTGGACTTGCTTCCATCCAGATTGACTTTTCTAGCATTCTTTTCAGCAATCTAGCAAGGACAACATTGTACCCACATGAAGATTGGTTTTGATGTATGTGATGCAGCTTTGCCTTTACATTAACCTTTTTCCACACTACTCTAGTGATAATTTCTTCACCACTCCTGTTTTGTTTCTTACAATTTTTTTTGTTATTAAACTTTGTCGAAAAGGGTATCCAGATTGACGAAAATTCGACTTTTAAGGGGTATTGAGGCGCTAAAACTTTAAGGGCCACTGGCATAAGAGTTCGTTCATGCCATGCTTTTTGTGTGCAGCAAACATTTAATTGTGCACGTTTCAATAGTTAGAGCAGGGGTCTCCAAACTACGGCCGGCGGGCCGAATCCGGCCCACGAAGCCATTTTACCCGGCCCGCGAAGCAATTTTGTCAATAACGAAAAAATAATACGTTTACAATAAATTTGTTGATGTGGTGCAATGTAACATATACCGAAACAATCACGTTACGTAAGATGTCCGCCCTCGAACTGTTGTGTAGTAGCTTATGCGGCCCTCTGACAAAAACTTTTGGAGACTCCCAAGTCAGAGCAACAATAAGACCCATTTTATACACAACTTGACAATAAGTTTTCTACGCCATTTCAAAAGTGGTGCAGTCTAGACAAACGTTTTAATTGCTTTCGTTGCAGTAAACAGTAAAAAAGTCGATATCGTCGCTTTTAGCGCAGACATGCAAGATGCGAATTGACTATCAGCTAGCTGTGACGCAAATACACCCAAATCATAAAGAAACATAACACTTTCGAAAAACAACGCCCAACGTCCATTACGTTCCAGTCCAACGCATGCTATTCCATATGCTAAAAACCCATCAACTGTTAGGAAGGAACGGTAGTGAGAAACTAAGAAAGCAGTGGTGTACCTTCCTTTATTTGCTTCGTAGCGGCCATTAAACATTTGGCTAGAGACTCGTCCATACGAAACGGAATAGACCAGTCCTCCGTGTAAACCCGTCCTTCCAGCTCCACCAAGTTGTGGTACGGAAATTCTATTTTTTCATCTGATTAGCAAATACAAAAACATCAAATATTATAAACAACGAACTTATTCTTCAAATATGAACACAGCCAATGTTTCTGAAATGCGCATTGGATCATAATGTCTGCGCACGAAACAAAACAGTCATCTGGCAGTTCAGAATTTCGTTGAAGGGAAAATATTCTTAGTGGGGCTACAAGAGTTCTGAAAAGTCTTGTCTGCTTTAAACGTCAGCATCCGCATCCAGCCGTTGGCTGAAAGTTTTGTTTCTAACTTGTCTCTTGATTCTGACCACGTGGTGGTTTCTCAACCACACTCTGTCACTGACGTAGCTCGCCAATGATCGGGCCATGCTGTAAAACTTGACGTAAAATTTGATCTAGGGCAAGCCGCTATGTGGTTTTGAAATATGGCAAGCATGCAACCATCGTGGCGTTAGAGTGAGTAACAAATCGAGCGTGAATGCTGTTAGGCACAGCGGCAGAACGTCGCAGTTTCTTCCTTGGCCAACTTTGAAACACTGCAGCGGTTTTATCGGGACTTTCCATAAAAAAACACCAGAAATGTCTATACTGTAAAACTAACATGCACCAAAAATCGTCCGAAAACTGGCCAAGTATTTTCTAGCTAGAGTCAGTTTCTGAAAGTGCACTGTACGAGCACAGTATTATTAACATTACAACCCTGAAGCGAGACAAGTGCGCTTGCTGTGCCGCTACTGATGCTACAATTGCCCCGGATCAAATTTTACGTCAAGTTGTACAGCATAGCCCGAACATTGGCGAGCTACGTCAGTGCCCCGGATCAAATTTTTCGTTTCAAAGCGGTTGCAGCTTGTAGGTGGATAGATTTAACGCTGTGTTTTGGGCAAGCGTAGACGTTTCCCAGCAGGTCAGAGAGTTAGTACGAAAATTATGACTGAAAGCAAAATTGTGTTTTCAAAAAAATGGGTAGTTATCCAAAACATGATCACCAACAATCGAACGAATAATCCACTGAAGTTCTTTCTGAATGTACGGGTGGGTTGGACTCATAACTTGCATAAAACCTGAACAATATAGGCAACACTTTTGAAAGCATGGCCCACTCCATTTTTGACCAAAAGACATTGTGTAAGGTATGTTAAAGGTTGGAAAACACTGCATCGCAACAGGCACAGTAGCTGATGATCAAATCCCCAATATCAATGAGAATACAGAAAAGAAGAACAAATATGTTCAACGATTTTTTGGCAATAAAGCTGAACTAAGAGCTGTTAACTGAAATTGTAATTACCTGAGTTTTTGTTCTCGGTGCTCACTTCAGAATGGTTACGATCATCCTTGAGTTGTTGTTCTTTCACAACATCTTCATAACAAGGTGGTGAAGAACCAGAATAAAGATCACTTCATAGAAATAGAAGATAGCCTCCAATTTGACCACTTTGTAACTTTTTTATCAGTGTAGGCAGCTAGCATGGGTCTCGTATCACTATTGTTACTTTGAATAAAAATCAACTGTTTAGTACCATCACGATTCTACTCACAACTACTTAACATGAGTAAACTGCCATATTACTTGTGGTTTGGGGCAAGCACAGTGGGTAATTTGGAGTAGACACAGTGGGTAATTTGGGGCAAGCACAGTGGCTAGTGAATGCTGCATTGGTGGCAAGTCAATGGCGTGCATTAGAAATGCTTGCTGTAAAGAAATTGCAGTTCAAGTTGCACATCCTGTATATCCAATTTGAAAAGTTTGGGAAGGATTGAACAAATGCTATTTTGGTTTGATGAAGTTATACCTATTGGTTGTGGATAGATGAGCAACTTCATATTGCCATTGGAAAACACCTCATTCAGTGGTGACTGTTACAAGATACACAAGTGTTTTAGGTGCTACAGACACTGGGTTGCATTTACAATATAATAAGCAGTTAGGATAACATCCATGTGGTCAAAAATCAACATATGGAATTTTTGAAACAATGCAATGAATGAAACTTAATATTTACAGTTTTCACAATACACAGTAAACAGAGGTAGGCACTGCCAGAACTGGAGGAAAAAACATGCAGTTGCAAATTACATACATTTCTTAGCTTGACTTGCAATGAAAATGGTTGTCAAATCAAAATCAAGGTTCGTCTCACGCTTGCATTAAAATTTTGTAACAGCCTACATAAAAAAGGCTTTTCTCATTGCAGTAAAAAGCACATCAGTTTATTCCATGAACTAATTGCATACCTGTTATCTCGTCACAATACCTCTTAAAAATAAAATTGGCAGTAACACTACCAGATCTCAAGATAATCTACACGCTAAATCAGGAAAAAAAGTTTAGAAAATATTGGTCAAAATTATCTTGAAATCAGGAACCACTATACATAAAATTTGAGCATTGACTGAACACTTTCCAAAGTGTTTAAATAAACAAAGACAGGTGCTTGTTAGCAGAGTTTAAGCATACTCCTAAATGACTACGAGTGCTATTTCTGTTCTCAATGAAGTCTACTTTGCAGTTTTCAACACTGCAGCTAGTTTTGCTACAGCAGCACTATTTCCAGCTGATTTCACATCTTGACTTTGAGTGATTTATAAAAAAAAAAACAGAACAAAACAAAGGCATTCAGACCAAACAACGCCATAAATACAACTCTGACAGAACAAAATATTTAACATATTTTTGTGCACCTTTCTTCCATGTCGACATCTGCAATTACATCATATGAAGACATTGGAATTTCACATGTGAGGTATGATACAGCTTCATTTAGGTCATTTTTAGCACATTTTAGAGCTCTTCGCACTTTCCCTTCATCATAAAATCCCATACCTAGTAAACACACATGCAACTTTTAGGCATCATACTCAAATGAATAAGAGTGAAACACACATGGCAAAAACAGTTCCCAATCACTAAGTAGTAGCAAGCCACAAACAGAAACCTACACCACAATAACATTATCCACTAAAAAAGCTGTATTAAAGGCTAACAGACATTATCATACATATACTGGTTAACACTTTGAGAACTGCCGTACGATATATTCGTACTTCGATTTCGGTCTAAAAAACAGCAGTTTTCGGTTGCCTTACCAACGCCATAGCTCCTCCGCCGATTGCGCTAGAGAGCTGTTCAAGGGCTCAAACGGATCAGCCAGTCTAGCAGATTGCACCCGAAAATAACTTTTTGGTTGGGGGTTGCAAATTTTTTGTGACTGACGTCATAAGTGAAGTAGTTTTGGGGTCATTTTGGCTCATGTTACCTGGCCTAGGGCCCAACTGCTAGGTCAAAGTGTTTCGCTGAAGTTTTCATTGGAAACCAGGCTCGAGTCCGAGTCTTTTGAGCCTTTGATCGACTTTCTAGCATTTCTGCTTCAAAAGTTATGATCTAAAATAAACATATTAATTATTTATCTAATTAGCGAATTAGTCAAATATTTTTACTAACTTACATCACAACTTTTGAACCCGAAACCATAGCAGGTCATCCAAAGTATCTAAAGACTTGAATTGTAGCCTAGTTTCCAGTAAAAACTTCAGCAAAATACTACCACCTAACGGTTGGCGCCCAGGGCCAGGCAAAGTGGGCCAAGGTGACCTAAAAGT
>JGI24159J19872_10000146_pt1 | contig 47653 bp, 24 predicted proteins | sample Ectturendosymbi4_FD_19872 | JGI IMG/M metagenome (IMG submission 19872) | reverse complement strand
TAAAACCATGAGTGAATACAATCCTATTGTGATAAACTGAGCGGTTCGAGCGAAACCGGCGGGTCTAAGTTTCTTCATTGTTAACTTGGGCGTACCATGGACACTTCCTCGTAACCAGTGCTCTCGCGGAATTGTCCTAAACGTGTGCTGTTCTTCTTTAGAAGAGAATTTTCGGTGCTAAGGGTAAAGCTGCGATTGCCAACCATCTCCATGATCATGTAGACCATGTGTCTATCAGGCAGCAATCGCAGCAGCTTGCAGGTGAGGCCACGGTGCCATACGGTGTACACAGGAGCAGGCTGCTGTGAGGTCGACAAACAAAGCTCCGGCCTTCTTTTTAGCTGAAAAGCTATCCTCGATGTCCTGTTTCAACAGGGTGACCTGATCTACGGCCGACCTCCCATGTCGAAAGCCCGCCTGCTCCTGTGGGAGCAGTGGGTCGATGATTGTTTCAACACGAGCGTATCAGAGATGAGCGGATTGTCATATTTTGCGATCCAGATCCAGTCCTGATTTTTGAAAACTCAGTCCAAGTCCAACTGAAGACCAAAATACTTGAAAAATTCAGCCTTTTCACAACAAAAAGGCCTCATTTCTTTTCCATTAAGTTAGTCCAAATCCGACCAGGATCCTAAATTTTAAAGTGAGTTGCAGGCCGGATGCAATCCAAATTTGATAAAATTTCCTTTAGTATGGATCCAGTCCAATCCAAGTCTAGCTCATCTATGGAGCGTCGATGAGTCTCTCGAGGATTTCAAACAGGATGCACAGCAGAGGTAAAGGATGATAGCTCTTTGGGTCCCCCAATGGCTTTTCTGGCTTAGGCGCTTGGGATCGCAGCTACTGGTGCTCTTCTCCAGATCTTTGGAAGTTTGAGTTGGCGCATGAAGAAGCGTCGCAAAAGCAAGATTTGAGAGCTGACCTGGCGTGGAGTATAAACTCCGGGAAGACGGAATCCAATCCCCGTGACTTTCCTGGTTTCAGGCGTTTGAGGTCAGCAGCATACTCCTCTGACCTAAAGGGTTCGGAGATACTGTGACCCTTAGGTGTTGGAATCTTCCATAGGTCGGACAGCTGCTTGCTGATGAGCCTGGTGGACTCGCGGCCGCCTGTCCTGTGTGCCCCGTTCTTCACGAGTTGCGAGGCGACGGAATTTGCCGAGACGGGGCACAGGTGAGAGGAGCGTCCAGACATGCAAGTAAGTTTGTTGGTTGTTCTCTACGCCTTGCGGCTAGAGTGTGAAAAGTCGATGGAGTTGGCAGCTTCCCCCATCGATCCTGCTTCTTCTGATGTAGTCAAGATAGTAGGGACGAAGCCGCTCTGTCAGAGTCAGTCCCCACTGGGGCTCGGATGAAGGAGCGATAGAGGGCCTCGCACAGGCCCGTAACCAGCTTTGGACCCCATGGGGGGCGAAGAGTTTTCCGAGAGGGGCCCAAATTTTTTGAACTATGTCCAATATTTTTAAACTATGTCCAACACATTTTTCCAGGGGGGGCGAAAAATTTTCTAGGGAGGCAAAGCCCCCCTGGTTACGGGCCTGGTCTCGCACTCTTTGTCCCAGCATGGCACATAGTTCTTCCGACGACCACGTGGGTATTGTTTAGCCCCAGATAGCAGGCCTTCTCAATGTTTGGTGTATCCGGAGGTGGCAATCTCTCAACGGATTCACCTGTAAGAAGGCAAAAGCGCTTCCAATCGGTCTTGCGAAAGTTCCAACGCTTCACCAGGTCGCTGTGGACAGGAACCTTGAATCTTGGTGGCGTTATGAGGAAAAGCCGATGTTGTGACCGCGGGAACTTTCCCAGAACAGTCGGCTGTCCTGGCCGAAACTCGCGAAGACCAGGTCTGGATTGGTGCCGACGTTCCAAGGTCGAAAGAAGAAACTTGCTGTTTCCTTTTGGTTATACAACAGTCCAAGATTGTTGGATGTTGCCCAGGAATCCAGGTTCTCACCGTCCAGGGATGTTGTGTTGTAACCCCAGTTGACATGCTGGCAGTTGAAGTCGTCAACATACAGACTGGGGTGTGGAAACGTCGGGATGGTCGTTGGGGTGAGTCGCGAGCGTGGAGGTTTGTAGACATTGATGATCTTGTATCCTGCGACGTCTATGCACAACCGCTCAGTCTCTGATTATTTTGGAGACTGATCGACAAGTGACCATTCCAACCGCTCGTGGACAAACGTGGTAAGGCCGTGATTCCTGCTCAGGATTGACCCAGCTTGTGAGAAGTTGGGAATCACTAGCTTGTCTGCAGTTGTGCAATGAGTCTCCTGTAGGACGATGATGAAAGCCTTGTTCTTATAGGCTAGCTGTTCAATGACGAAGATCGCGTTTTCAGTGAGCCCGTCGGTGTTCAACTGGAGTATATTGGGTTGTGGGTCGTCTTCGGCAGCATTTCTGCTGCCGCGCCTTGAGAAGGGCGTTGTTTGACCCACCCACGCTGAACACATCCAGCGCGAGTATCAGTGGTTGTTCTCGTGATGACAGATTTGGTAAGCATTTTCAGGAAATGACGCAGCATGGAGGGCCACGTGAAGGCATCTGTCCTCCTCCCCAATAATAGGTATACAATGTACAGCACAAATCATTGGAAGTTGAAACCGGGCTACACATATAAACAATCATGAACTGCGGCAAATGTTATGAGTTATAGGTATTACGGTATGTATAACAATGGTGATTCAAGAAAAGGGAAAGGATCAATGAAAGTCCATCCCATTCTGATATGATACTGTCGCAGACCCGGGGGCTAGGGCCGGAACATTTAAATATGAAAAAACTGTTCTTTCCAAAGTTCGATTGCTTTCTGTTTTGTCGTCGACTTCATTCTAAGGAGCTTTCTGTTCACACATATTGGAATTGTCATCTTGACTAAGAAATGTTTCTTGCATTGTGCGTTATTGTTCTTATTTTGAGTCAATTTTTGCATCAACAATTGAGCCAATAAACTTCATAACGCCAATAGCGCAAGGCCAAGCGGCCTCGCGAAATGTTACCAATGGTCAGAACTTCGTGTTTTAATAACTTCACAATTGAAAATCAAACTGACACCTGAATAAAAAGTACGGCGATTCGAAGGCAGACTCTCTGCAGAGAGTCCCTGATTCGAAAGTGCGTTGTTGGAAGAGTGCGACACAATAATACATAAAAGAGCAAACTTGTTTCGCTTGTGATAGTGAAGGCTCAACATAATATACGATCGTACACGCAATATACGATCGCGACGAATTTGGGAAACTCCACCGAACCAAACTAATCAGTACTGCAACCTGCAGTTCCAAAACTGAAGCGAAAGTTGCAAAGAAGTTAAAAACAATATTATCAAATCCGATCCAAATCTGGTTAATAAGAGATTATAAAATCCGAATCCGTCATAGTACTAGAATGTGCCATGATTTAAAACCAAATCTTATTGTTGGGGTATGTGAAGGACAAGTGGCCTAGATTTCTTGCAGGAAGGTTGGGCTAGACTTATATAAATGACTGAGCGTAAAGGAGAGAAGTAAAATGAAAACAGTTTTCACCAAAAACTTAGATCGAAATAATCTGGTAACAAAAGTGCTGAAACAACATTGGGCACAACCTTTTGCTCACTGGGCGCAATTTTATAGCTCGTTGGGCGTCATTTTTAGCAAAAGAAAGACATGGGGAAAATGTTAAATTTTATTTTACTTGACATTGACTCGAGCTTGCAAACCACCAACGACTCGAAGTGAGTTGTTTGGGTAATCATGCGCTTGCTCTTACAGTCATTCCTACTTCATGAATCGATCTAACATGTTTCTGGAAGAAGTATTTTCCTTTCCTACATTCTTATATCTAACAAGCACACGTTAATGCAGTACGCCATTGTGTGCTTTAAAAAAATGCGCTGTCATTAGGGCTGTGGAGCCCGAAGCTGGGCATTTTGCCTGGAGCCGGAGCTCAGTTTAAAATTTAGGTCCGGAGCCGGAGCTATGGCCATTTGAAAAGTAGCTCCGGCTCCTTTCTTAGAAACTAACGGCTTTGCCATATAGGCTTAGGTGTGCTCTTTATAGCACACTAAACGCGATTGTTACGAGTTACGACACCAGACTACAACAGTGGATATGCAAGCCTTTGATGTTTCTTTGGTTTAATAATCGCTAAGGCTGTGACATCGTAGCTGACAGGCGTGGTGTTACTTGTTGAACAATAGTTCTCAACACTGTTCTAAGAGCCGCATGCAGCTCCCAAGCATCCTTTGTGCGGCTTTTAGCAGTCTTTCAGTAACAGATTCTATTTGAATATGAGCTGATGATGCCTACTTTGTAGGTAAAATATATACTCTGTAAGAGCTTAGTGTCTGATTCTTTGCTAGGAAAGGATTCCATTTGAGAGATAGTGTCTTTCAGTAACACATAGGCCTATAATATTTTGCGTAGCAGACTTCGCTGGTGCAAAAAAAGGGCCAATTGACTTGTGGTAAAATGTTTTGTGCAGCTCTCTAACAAAAATCCTGAATAAAAAATCAACCCAGCACTGCCTGGTTTATCACAAAAGCACCAACTCAAACACAAGTAGCGAGATATTTGTACTACTGAAGTCCGTCCGACCGACCAGCCGAATTCGCGACAACACGAATTCACAAACATTAATGAACACATTGGAAACACGTAAACGTATTGAATGGAAAACCGACACCAAGAACTAGCCCTCGATGCCCGCCTAATCCACCAAGTCGCTACAGCGAGCACATCCACGCAGCTAAACATCGTCCATCGCTTAACCTGAACGGTTAACTCCGCGCTTCAAATGGACAGTTCTAACCTGCAATGGCCGAATGCGGAAAAAACTGAGCCACAAGTGAGAAGGTTTTTGTAAAATTCAAGACTAAAACCTTCAACCGAAAAAAAAAAAAACGAACAAAAAATGTAAACAATTCCAGAAACCGTGGGATTGCGTTTCCAAACGCAAGAATTACGCGCAAGCATTTTCAACAAGTTNTTGAACTACACTTTTTTCGGAACTGAAAACGCGTGGACTGTAATACGTTGATTACAGAAAAGAAACAGAATGGCGGCGTTGAAACTGATCGCACACATATCGTAACTTCATAAACAAACCCTGCTTGAAATTGTTAATAAGTTAGTTTTCCGGATGACTTGATAACTTGAAGTTGCAAGCAAACATCCACACTAGAAATTACTTTTTCTACTGCAGCAAGATAAACGGGAAAACAGTGGCGAAACTGATCAGATGCTACCGAGGTATCCCAGATTTGGCAGTGCGTTACTACTTGATGGATTGAGGCGCTTGCGCGAGACTGTAGCCGTTTAGCAGCTGTTTCTTTGGAGAAAACGCGCCACAACTAATGTAAGAGTCGAACGCCCGCTGATATGGTTGTCAGTAGAGAAAATTATCGNGGTGACAAAACCGAGTGCNACTTGCATCGCTTGAATTCCGTGAAATAGAGCNAGGATAAATTGGCAATCCACAACGAATGGCACCCTTGACATTGCTTCTTTCAATGCGTATGACGATTATAGTTCATAATTGAATTACACCGAGAACAGCTGTCTTGCGTCCATTCCAACAGAGATGCCAAACACCGGTAAGACCAAAAGGCAGCAAATTTTTTTTCTTTGAAATAACCAGCAGGTATGATGCCAATCAGCGACAAATCAACGGAATAAAATCGTGTCTGTATGACGTTAAAACCCTACGGTCCTGCACCAGCGTTTGTACAGAGGTTATAAAAACGCACGGAAACGCTTCAACGTTTTAAGCACCACTGAAGCCGTACTTGGTTATATCAAAGCGAAGCGACGCCGCTGACAGAGCACCATCTCATGGGCGGCCGTCAGATCAAGGAAAACTGAGCGAACACACTTGAGCACCATTTGAAGCCACACAAGGATGTCATCAACACAAACAAACCACAATCAATCACAATGCTATGCGATTCAAACGAAAACATAACTTGCTCCTCAGTGATTTAGGAAAGGGGCGGAGGGTGGTCTCCGTTGGAAAGCGAGATTTGCGGACTGGCGACAGCTTGGAGTTGACGAGCGCGAACAGACTTTTTTTCAAGATACAACGGATCGACGCGGGAAAGCTTGGCAGCCAAGAATGCGTGCACACAGAAGAGCAATGGGTACGCTCTCTCGCTCATGAAGCTCTGTTTAAAAAAAGCAGGTAGGTTGGTCCAGCAAGTGTTCGCACAATAACGGCACCTGGCCAAACTTCACAATGCTAAATGATTAACACAGACCTGCTTGTCAAGTGCCTGAGTCGTTCTATTCTGAAAGGTGAAGGTCACTTCAGATTTTCCATCGTCAGACGAGCCTTTCAACTGCGAGAACTTGTACTCCCACACCGTTTTCTGTCAAGAACATAACACACGTGTCTAGAGCGACGATATCAGAACTCGTTCCACGGTTTCCTTTCTTGTGTGTGCAGTGAAACCGACTCGTACAAAGTTTTGCGCTATCATTTTTTTATTTTCAGTCTCCACAATGCAACAGTGCCGTAAAAGTGATGCAGTGGCTTCAACAAGGGCAACTAAACTTCGGGTCATACCGAAGATTAGAAAAGCGATACTTGCGGCCTGTCTAGCCCCGCGCCCGGCGTAATTGGATGGGTGAAGGGAAAAGGTTGTTTACACACGGCCCTACCATTGCAGCATTCACTACATAGGTCCCTTGACGAAGATGGGCGCTGCAGACCACTCGTGACGGTCTAAAAAGTGATTATAATAAAACTTCTCCGATGCATTTGCTAAATTACGCTTAAAAAGAACATTTATCTAGAGTCAACAACGCTTTTATCAGGAACAGGTAACACGAAAACAATTTTCTACGGATCTCATAATGAAACAAATCGCGCTGCAGCCATCAGCGGACGAAGGAACTTCATTTGTTTAAAATACACACCGGAATGATTGTGGTAAAGAATAAATAACTAAAAAATAACGAAAAACTGTCATATCTGAGATAGTCATACTCAAGAAGAGATGAAACCGAGTACCAGCGGAATATTCCCGACAACACATAGAGCTGGTGTCACACAGACGAAGAGCGACCTTGGTTCATATGACCACAGCCAGTTGCACTGTGGCGAGCATTAGGGGTTCAAAGGGATGCCTGCAGCAATATGAAATCAATTCTTTCTCATATCACGGCATTCCCGCGTCACGATGTTGAGCTGTGCGTTTATAACCAATGATTTCTACTGAAACCTATTCTTTCGTCCCTTGACAAAAGATTTTTGTCTGTGGATAAGTCCCGAAGGAGCAGAATCAGAAAATGGAGATTGAAATCAGCAAATTTATTTTCACCCCTATTAGCGTACACAAAGCACATCAAACAAAATGACCTGGGTTTTGGTAGGATTAAGCTGGCGGTTGTAACTTGGGCGAAAAGGACCATAACAGTCTACAGCAGGGGCCTTCAACTTCAAAATTCTTGTCTTGTTCCACTTAATAAGAAATCAGATCCCGTATGTTATGTTTTGATTTTTCTCACATTTTCGACGCTGTGGTTGTAATCCGTGTATATCCGTGATTTTCGACGTATTTCCATTGAAACTCCAAGATCGAACTTTTTGTGGCGCCACATTAAAATGATAAGGTTGAAGTTTTACCAAGGCGTCTGTACTGGATGTGATCTTTGTAACATTGGTTGTGCTCGAAAACAGCTAATTATATATGCATGGCATAGTGGTTTTTGGACATCACCGATCCAATACATTTCCACTTTTGAAGGATGCGTTGTGATAGCCACGTAAGAAAAGAAAAAACTAAAAATTGTGGATATGATGTTTTACATGAAAAGTCATCTCTGTTAGCTGCTTCACACGCTTGGATAGAAGCCGGGCCACATTCTTTACGAGTATACTTTGATGCATTTTAAACTTCGCGTAACGAGTTTGTTTGTCGAATCCAAGAGCTTGTATCACTGAAAGTGGAATTCATGTTGTGTTTGCTGCCAATGACTTTTGACATTAACATTATACCGGAAGATTTTCATGTTGAGTTGGCCTTCCCACAATACTGAGTCGGGGTCTCATGGTACAGAAAATTACTGCAATTTCGCTAAGGATGTTGTTGTAGCATTCGTCAGGTTTATTTTATTCTTCGCGATAGATTCTCTAAGCTACATGTTTGCTGCCTTGGAAATTACGCTTGGGACTGTACACTCAAATGAACACTTTTTGTTTTACTTGAAGACAGATAAATGTTTCTTTACTACTCTAATGCTGGCGAATACAGGTGACTACAGTCCACACGTTGACTTTTTTGTTTTCAATTACGATACCGTAAGTATTCACACAGCGTTGTGTAAACTTTATCAAATACTTCATAAATATTATTTTGTTATGTTGCGGCTCGAACAGTGTTTCTATGTTTTCAGAGATGTTTATTCCGTCTCTCGCGTTGGCTCTTCAGGTTCCAGGTCACTGCAAATATTGGCCCTCATGTTTCGCTGAGACGGATTCCTGGTCTACAGAGTTTGGACACTGGGACCACGTCAATATTATTTAAATCAGTGGAGTCGAAAAATAGGACGTCAGAAGCAACATTTTTCCTGGGGTGACTCTATGGAAGAACTTAAAAAACTATTCATCAAATTAATTCCACCAACTTTAAAATGATCTTTAGTTTCTAGTCATATTATTGACAAGAAATACACGAAATACCTGAAACAGCGTTTTAATATATCGAAGTCCCAAAACTGTGCTTTGGGTTCACAAATGAAATGGTTGTTCAAACACAAGAAATGGATGGTACACAAAATTTCACCGAACAATGGCTTGCTCTAAAAAATCACTCAATATTTCACCTTGCCCAGTCATTGTTCGGTACACATTTTACCGAACAGTGGCTGGGCAAGATGAAATATTGAGCGATTTAATTTCAATTCAGAGAACAAAACGATGTACCTGACTTGAGACATCCACCAGCCTGAATCCATCGTTGAAATCAACAGTAAATTCGCAGTCTCTCGCATTAGCAGTACAAGGATAGGATTTGCTCTATAAACACGTAAAATGCTTCAAGGTATCGAATGACGTTATGCTTACAATTATAACGTCTAACACACCTGAACGCCGAGTGAAACGTCAAAATCCTATTTATTTTTTTTAAAACAAATACGAGGTGAACGCGACGACGAACAACTTTGAAATCGATGTAACGGCAGAAGTTAATTACTGCCTATCTCGTCGACATCCCAAGCTTGGTGAGTTTAGAAACAAGTGACTACGATATTGAATAACGGTCATGGAACATGCTTCAGCAATGAGCTCGACGTACACACGTATAGTTAAGAAAAAACGTGACAAGGCTACGACAATTTATACATCGAAGCCTTTTAGCCCCGCACATTAAGACGATTCTCATCTTTTGGCGCTGACAGGGTCTCCTGTCACGTTGCAAACGCCAGCCTATCACTACCCACTGTGAAATACGTACGCTACGCATTGCGGGGTGTTTCTGTAATTAAAAACGACAGGCCAGTGTAGTTTATCTGTGCCACCAAAAATAGTTTGTCTGTATCGTACTACTGCTTAAGAGTACGATTACAGATGAGTAAGAGCCCATAAAACTACAACAGAGTTTTGGGTTCTTATATCTTAAATCAGTAAAAGGGTATTATATCAGTCAAAGAATCAACAGAATTCAATAAAATGGCGGACAATTAAGGTCAGATTGATTGAAAATCGCAGTCAGCAGTGTCTCAAAAACATAACTTACTCTATTTAAAACCAGCTGCTGTTGCCAAAAAATGTAAAACTAACTGTTGTAACAAAAAAAGTTCAACACGATAAAATTTGAATCTTTTCCATGGATCAAACTGACCAACCGCAAAGCACGCGGCTGCGTCACACATCGAAACGCGCGGAACTGCAATCGGACACATCGATCTCCAGAGAAAAAGCTTACACTTTTAAAGTTGCTAAAAAATAATTGTGTTTGCGAATGCATGACACTTGTTATTGCCACAGCTCTGTGGCAGAACATGTTGGCTGTAAAAACAAACGACTTAACGATATGTGATTAAGAGCAGTGATTCTTAACATGGATTCGATCCAACCCCAAGGTGTTTGGTGAACTACTAGTCTTGGGGTTCGGCTTAAGTCCGATGCACAGTTCACTTTGTGTGTTAATAAAATATATACCTATATTTTAAATATATCATAATTTAAGATGGCAACTGCGGAGAGTTCAGTTAATGCACCAATGAAACATGTGGGTTTCAGTACCCGTAAAAAAGTTAAGAATCACTGATTTAGAGGTTGCCAACACGACGCAATTCTCCCGCTGACGACGTATAATGCGTTGGCAGTCTGAGGCTGAGCTTGGTCTGTTACCTCATGTGTCGAACTGGTCAAACAACTTTAACAGTAGGAGACAGGCTACCCGCGGGGCTTGATAGTCTACAAAAGATCATTTGGTTTAGTCAGCGCAGTAGTAACGAGTAAGCAGTGAAGTTAAGTCTTGCAACAGTCGTCAAGTTTTTACAAGGAAAATACAGCTATTTTTTGAAAAGTGAGGGGCGTGAAGACAAGCATTCGAGGTACCCTCACGTTCGGCCTGCGCATTGGAAAGCACTTGCTGCGCTCAACAAAACAATGTTAGGTGTTTCCAGAACTGATACAGTCAAAAAAACACAGCCATCGTGATATGGCAACAACAGAGACCGCAATAGTAGTGGTAACTCGAAACAGGGAAAGCCGTTTCGAGATAGCTAACTTACCAGTTTGCTCTATGTATAATCTAGCCACAATCTTATAACTGCATTTCATAACGAACAGTGGACGGTCGATGATCGCAGCTGGAATATAATAAGATTTTGGAACTTAACCTTGTATAAAAAGCGCATGTACGCAACGCATACCATTTGTCCGTTCAGTGCAGGCAACCCTCTGTTGAAGGGCATTTTGATGAGTAGGTCTCAACTTCACAAGGGGTGTGTGATGTGTACATGCACAAACCCTTAAATGAAAATGACAGTAGCATGTGAAGATGCAACTATGCGAAGCAAAAACGCTTGAGCCGTTATGAGCGCTGAAACACAAATGAGTTCGAAGGCGACTGAAGATATTGCGCAAACCTTAAGCTCATACCCTCCAGTCACTAAAAGGAATTTACGTCTTTGTCAGCGGGAGATTAAGACAACCTACTTGCTTAAAATGCTTTGCTGGGAACTTTCAAAACGAAACACATTGGCAGGCACGTTTCGAACGGTATAAGGACATGTTTTTAAACGAAAGATATGATCGAGAGAAAACTTGTCGCAATAAGGTTTTAGGTTAGATAAGATTAAAACCAATGTCCGCACGAAAGAGCGTGTTCATAATCATCTGTCTCTGGTATTTATGTCTCAGTGATAACGAGCCTTCAGGATTTAATGTCAGGTTGCCGTAAAAGACAACAAACAGTTCTTCAAGATAAGCTTTCCCTAGACGACTCGGGTAGCAGGCGCACGAAGAAAGTGAAAAAGCAAGCGCAGAGCGAATTGAAACGAGCAACTGTTTCTAACATCAGATCTGGGAAACAAAACGCTTAATTTTAAAATCTAGAGCGTTTGAAGCGGCGTTGTTGAAAAGATAACGATTTTGAGTAATTTTTGTTGCCTATCTGAATGCGAACATGCAACAATCAATTGGGCTTTGGAACGCCAGACCGACTTTTGCTGGCGAGTTCACGCTACTTTTGGGTTACCACTCGGAAAACTGCTACGGAATGTCGGTCGTTGGCAATTCTTTCGGTTGATGTCGTTTGAAAATATGACTTGGATTGAAATAACCAGCAACGTGAATTCTCGTATGCGAATGATGAGCGTAACAGCAAAGCGCTATGTTGACTGCGAGTACAAAACCGACGACCATGGTTCAGCACACTTCCCCTCATAGAGAAATGGGCTGACAAGGTTTTTCCGTGTCTTTCAAATAGGACAGAGAGATCAGCGATATTTAAAAAAATCACTGAAATTGACTCTGTTTGTTGTGTAAAAGCTAATAAAAAATAAATACTGACAGATCTGATACACTCGCTGCTGGCAGAACAATAAATGTTCTACCATGTTGAGAAGTAAACGCAAGCCATAGATCCATTCGCATCAACAAGGAAGTGTTGCTTTCAATAAAACTACTTTATTTTGCAGATAAGTATTGCATGACGACAATACCAGTTGTGACAACGAGCTACACATAGCTTACGTGTCTATTTAGCCCAAGGGTTTTTCAATTGAAGGGGAAAGAAAAGATTTCCTTGTTAAGTACGCCGTAACATAGGTATTCTGATCTCCTGATTGAAGCACCCACCCTTCTTTCGATGCAATGAAATACAAGGGGAACAGAAGGTCGGACTCCAGTGCACTGCTATTATGCTGTTGTCTCGCGGTGTGTTTACTTCCAGTTCACGGTCAAAGCACCACGACGGCACCCCAAGCACAGTGCGCAAGTTACTTGAACCGATACACTCAAGATAACCAATGCATATACAGGTATTTACCAATGCAATGCATAAAACAGCATAAGAAAGCTTTCAATGTCGTTATTTTACTCGAGTACTGCTAGAGCGGCAAGTGGTGATTCATAGGATAAGTTTCATCATACACACGCATGCACTGCTGTAGTGCTCATATGAAGGATAAAAATAAACTGCTCGAGCAACTAACACAACATGCCTCCTTATCATTCAGCTTCATCGTACCAAAGAAGGAAGGCGGCGATCAATGTCGTGGACTGGAAGACCAACTCCGAACGCTACAAGCAGCTGTTCGAGGTTAGCTGATTATAATGTACATTATCTACGAAACCTGCACGGTGGTCACAGACGCAAACGATTATTGTGCGGGTTCTGTTTGTTTTAGTTGCGCTGTCATGACAATTCATTGTGCGACAAAGCAATCAGCAGAGTAGTCTCGAAATGACCGGTTTCAGGGAGAGCCCGTTTTCGTGCAATGTTCCTGCAAAGGAAGCGAGGAAACGCAACGCTGTCACAGAAAAATCTATAGTTCTTCCACTTATACAATGCGGACATCACAAAACTAAAACTTTCTTGTTTTACTCAATACAGGGCATTCTTTTCATACTAATGTGTGTTTAGTAATTGAGTAAATAGCCCCATCATAGTTATAGATATGGTCTCACCACGGTTCAACCTGCAAAAAAAACAACGCAAAACATCGTGTGACGGGAGAGTGCTTACGCTTTCAAAATCGATACCGATTTAGTTCGGGTGTACGTTGAGCAGAGAACGTAAGGGAGAACATTAGGTCCTAACCCAAAGGGTTTTCACTTCAGCTTGATATTGTGCATTATCTACTTGTTTTCTGCATCAGAGGTTCGAAATTTCAAGACACCGAGCACCACAAAATTAGCCTCATCAAATACGTTTATAAGCATAGCTAGTTACTAAAAGCGACTGTGACTACAAGCAAAGCTTTCGGTTTCAGACCATAGTTTTTTTTTAAAAGTAACTTACAATCGTTCTCACCACCAAAATCTGAACAAGCTAAAAGTGTTGACGTTACACGGGACTATATGAACACGTACAGCGATTACCTACACTATCACAATCAATGAATGTTTATTTTTATGTCACGGTAGCCTAAGATAAAGTCGTACTTTTCATCAACTTTACCAATTCATCGTAAATTATTTTAAACAATTACACAAGACCGCAGATTTTTGAAACAGAATTAAAAAATAGAGCAAGAAGTCCTCTAATTCGGGTTCAGCAGAGACGGAATGGAAATCTCTGCAACTACCTACAGATCAACCACGAAAAGCTTTACAAAAATCTACCCTCGAAACGCGAACTGCAAGCAACAGCAACGAAATGATAGTTTGAAATTGACATTCTTCAAATCACCAAATATCGGTCATAAAGGTTGTTAACCAATTCAAAACGAGAGTTAAGTATGGTTCATTGTACGATTTAATGAACTGAGTCATGTATTGTGGAAGGATGCTATTGGCTGAAGCCTGCAAATGCAGCCGAAGTAGTGGGGATTCCACCATGACAAAATTTTCCGATATATAACACGTCTTAACCAACCAAACAACAACAAACGATATCAATAAACAAAAGTGAAGAGAAAAAAACGAATGTACAAAGGATAGTTTCATCGCGGTGTATCACTCTTTTTTCTGTGGAGTATATATCAACTTTATAGGCATTTCTCAAAATATGCGGACGGAAACAGTGAAAAATATTATGAATTCAGTTTATTCCAAAACACGCTACTTTTTCTTCACGCAAATTGTGCTGTTTCATCTTCTCTATTCCCATACTTAAAGCTGCTGAGAGTGACACATATTATTGCGATTTTCTTGCAAGCGGTAATTGTTTGTATAATGATTGGTGTTTCATTCAACGATAGTCGACCTCGTTTTTCACATGTCCTTCAAGCGTTACTGGTCTTACACCAGGATTGAGCACGAACTCATACTTCTTTCCAAACAACAAGCCACTTCTGTGCAAACGAAAAGGCTCCAATGCAAGCGATAGGCCGATTGTTATTTGCAAAATGCCTGCGCTCTTTACTAAAAGCAGTTTGAAAAGAAATTTACCGGTTGTAGGTCGCACAAAATTCTTAAAGTAAAATTTCGAATTCGCGCAAAGATCCAAGTTCCAATGTTAAAAATTTCAGTTTTCAGTGTTACTTGCCCGTCCACGCCCTGAAGGGCATCATCAAGGCTTTGTGGAAAATAAACTGCTTTGAACCAATTCGGAAAAGGCAAATCAAGGAGGCAAGAAGAAAAAATAAACAAAAACTGCGGAAGACGACCCAGCCGCAACCACGCGTTATGAAGCAAGCGATTTGCGAATGCAGTCACACGAAAGCAGTATTGATACCAGCGGTTAGAGATTATGCCGCTTTACGGCGCATTTGATTGTGACGTTCTGAACGACACCACTTCGCCGTAGGCTAACGCAAGCACGGTGATGATACGCGCAGCTATAACAATGATATGCTCTCCACATTTGCATATCTACAGTGCACAGTTTTCAGCGATCTCCTGAGGATAAAGACAAGAATTAAGCGACGGCGGGAAACTTAGTTAAACCTATTAGAAAAACTCTTCAGCTACAAGTTTTCATCTTCAACCAACTTTTCCATAATCAAGCAGGATACAGATAACACAAAAAGAGAAAAGGGGGATGGATCATTAGGACACACCGATTATACCGGGTAAAATTATAGGACAATGCACACATGCTGTTCATTTGTTGATTCGCGTGTATCAGGAGCTGCTTTTTATCAAACTCTCAACAACCCTTTCTTCTTCCTTTGCGTAATAAATTTTCATTGTGTGTGCTGTCACCATTCCTCTTCATAGTCTATATGAATTTGATGCCGATAAGACAGCCACAGCCGTGTCGACGAGGGTGCCACTGTTAGAACCTGCATGCTCAGCCGTTTGCTTGTTGCGGACGATTTGGTACTGGTTGCATTTTCTACACCGGGTCTTCGGCATGCACCTGATCGGTTTTCAGTGTTGTGCGACAAGGGGGGGGGGTTAAAATTAGCACCAAAACACTGAGGTATTATGTTTCTCCAGAAACCCAAATCTGTGCGCACTGCAAGTAAGCAGAAATACACTGCAGCAGGTGGATAAGTTCAAATACCTCGGGGTGGTATTCGCGAGTGATGGAAGGCGGAACAAAGAGATTGATATATGGATTGGTAAAATAAACGCGGTTCTATGTAAGCTTTATCGCTCTGTGCTCACAGAAAGGGAGCTTTTAAACATCGCAAAACTGTCAGTTTTTAAATCAGTATTTGTTCCGATACTCACCTGTGGTCGTGAATGTTGGTAATGACTGAAAGAGGGCTACATCAGCTCCAAATGGCAGAGATGGGATTTTTGCGAAGAGTTAACACGGCGTGACACTTAGCAGCAAAGTGTGCAGCTGTGAACTTCGTACAATCCTGAATGTCGAGCCACTTCTCCGAACTGAGAGATCTCAGCTACGATACTTCGGCCATGTGGCCATAATTCCCCAGGAAAGATGGGCGAGGCAAGTCCTGCTGGCTGCAACCACGGGAAATCGGCCCAGAGGTCGACCAAGTACCAGGTGGCGCGATCACATCACATCTCCGGACCTTGCTTGGACCTTTCGTGGTGTGGAGCCAGCAGAAGTATCTGAGTTTGCTGAAAACCGTGAGGTAGTTCGGGTCCTGGGCTGCTACCTCCGTGACCCTCCTAAGAGGATACGCGGGTATGAAATTGAATTTTTTACTCATAGGTAAAAACGGTGTGTGCTGTAGATAGCCAAGTTATGAAAACAATACCAAATACAGTACTTGTTGCCATGTTGGTCTTAACTGGCAACAAGAAATGCCTTTTAGTTCTGTGAAATCCTGCGGTTTTCGCAGTTCACCAGGCACGTGTTTCTCACTTTTTCAACACCATGTTCCATTCGCAACACATCGTGCAGAAATCGACCAGAACGTGACAAAATCAGGAATCAATCGATCTCTTGTCGCCAGCTTAGGAAATGCACACCTTGTTTATCAGACAGTCAGGGTAGCTGATTCGCTATCAGCACAACTTTTTGCATCAAATTTCTTAATGGCATGGACAAAACATCGATGTGTAACTAAACCCTTGCAACTTTTCATACCGATAAGAGAACGGTTTGAACCTGCGTGTCCCAACCTTCTTGTACTTTGCTCTTTCAAAGCAAGCAATACATTCCAGCATCCATGAAACAATTTTTCTTGGGAATGGGAATAACAGAAAATTAATTGCTGTTTGCAGTATTTTGTTTTAATGCTAAAACGCAATACATTACATCTATTGTAGAGCGTAGCATGATCTGCTGCTCTCAACAGAATTTGGCAACCCTATCCCAACCGCCATGTCATCTGTCACTTGGGAATCAGTGCTGGAAATAAACTTGCGTGTGCTACATCCCATTTAGGAAATTAATAAAAATAACAACGTATACGGCTTTCGTTTCATGCATTGGCTAAATCATGATCAAGCGCCTATTACACGTCTCCTATGGCCACAAAACGACAAACTCTATTCGTCGCTGTGCAGTGATTACAGAATGTATGAGATGTGCCACGGTTAAATACAAAACCGAACAACTTGTTTGTCTCAGCACTGCGATTGTAGGTACAAAGTAGCAGAACCGACCTCGCGCATTAGTCACATGCTGGAACGTCATCGACTAGAAAATTGTCCCGTCGAACAAGTTTAGCCTGAGGTGATGCGCATGCCACCGCAAATCGACGCTGGCCAGAGTACAACCGTTTATCGAAGCCAGTCATTGAGGTACCGGGTTAACAGTTTAATTTGTAACAGATTGGGCAAGAAAATTGAGGCAACGACGCACACTTTGGCATCTGGCTGTGGCAAAACATTTCACAGCACTTCTTTTATAGTTGAATTTCTAAATCTTCATGCTTTTGATGAACAAAAAAGGTGTAGACGTGTGATGTTCTGCGGTGTTCACATGTTCGACAATCATATATCAATACGACCCACAGGGGAGCACGGTGAATGCACAACAGGAATCGCTTACATAAGGATTTGAATTCAATTTATCACTAGTTTGCATAGCCTCATGCGTTGTGTTCAGGAGACATTACACAATGCTACAGTGAAATCTGTCAGATATTTATCTGTTCACCGTATCTAACGACAGTGAGTTACCGTAGTAATCATGAATTACATATTTTTGTAAGATAAATATCATACTATGAACAACTATTCGCACTTCGAATACGTTGTTCAACTGCCTTTTGTCGAATGACTTTCCAGATCTCACCAGGCGGCAAAACGAAACTGACAAGGACTTGCGCAACATCCAGCAAAATGAAAAAAACACCAGGACAATTGGCAAGTTAGAAGAAAGAGTTCGACTGACGCAAGACAAGATGAACAAGAAACAAGCGGAATACGACGCTCTAGTCGCAACCAAAGACAGACTGATAGAAGAGTAGGTAAACCGTCGTAGCTTCAGTACACGCAACTGCTAAAACAGCTGACGAAGTATGCTGCTCTATCTAAAAGCGACTTGAGAACATATATCGATAAAGCAAGTCGCGGTTCAAGTTTACAAACATACAAGAGGAAGAACCCAAAGCACTGCCTTCTGTTAGTTTTAACCGATCTAACCCAAACTTTACGGTCACTGGAATGAAGATTTCCACACAAAATGTTACATGCCAAACCCATTTTTAAAGTAAAAGCTACGGTCACCTGAGAATGACGCCAACTATTGACCGGTCAGCGAAAAAAGCAAAGGGAAGCAACCCGTTTGCTCCGGAAAGCTTGATGAACATTGAAAATCAGAAATATAATCCCAGTGTTTTGCAGAAAAGCAAACTGCACCAGAGATCTTCTCAGCGCATCAGACGAACTGGAAGATTCGAAAAGTTGCAAACCAAATCTGAAGAATGTCAATCAACAGCTTCGACAGCTTCGAGCAGACAACAGCAAACTTAGAAAAAAGAACGATGAACTGCAGGTGAGGATACCGGTTTGGGCCAAGCCACAAAGCACAAGTAAAGGTCCAAGCGAACAAAGTCAGTGATGGTGTTCGAACTGGAAAATACAATAAAGGGATGAGAAACAGCAGTAGTCCATACCAATGTTTCAAAAAGGTTTCCTATTTCGCTTTACCTACGGGCTGTTTCTGTGAAATCCGAAACGATCAAGTAGTGCGCATTTATTGCGCATAAAATCTGAAATGAACATTATNAGTATTTGTATAACATTTTAACCTCTGCCAAAGCTCTCTTATGGTTTCGGTGTAAGTCAGGTGGCTAAAAAAACAACACAAGGTGGACGACAGCGCAGCTACAGGGTATCGCAAAATAAGATCGACAACTTTGCAGAGCTGATTTTGGAAAAAAATTAACTTCGATTCTAGTCTTCCAACAATTTGCGAATCACATGTCGAACCTTTTTGCGAATAAACCATTTTTCTTAAATTATCCATTTTGATAAAATACTGTTTCAAGGTTTTGCGTATTTTTGACCAAAATCGATCTGTCGCTCGAGGTCAGCATTGTGCGAATTTTTCCAACAGCCCTATTTAAACTTTTATATTGTTACTGCTTTCAATAAGTGTGCGGTGTAGAACTCGAAGAAAGTAATTTTCAGAAAAAATTACAGCATACTAATTAGTATCGCAAGGACGCAATACAGTTGTATAGACAGCTGAAAGTCTAACTTAGATCAAGTCGTTTTGAAAGACGGTCAGAATCAAACCTTTGTACATATATCTTATATTTCCATGCTTACCAAAATCAACAAACAAAATAACCTGAAAGTTACTCACTGCTTTTATAAGTGAGTTGCTGAGTGACTGTTGTGTGGCGGCTAGCAAATTGGCCCTAGTCTTGCTGTATTAAATTTTTTAAACAAAAGAAATGCAACCGTAAAAAATTTTTCACAGCAACGGACAAACTGCTCTGTAGTCAACAAACATCTGCCGTCTTGCGCGGTTATCAAAGAGTGGGGTTACACCACATCCGGTGAGGCCATGATCGATCCCGACGGAGAAGGTGGAGTCGAGCCATTTCAAGTCTACTGTGACATGGATAGCGACCCAAGCACTGGAATTACGGTCATTCGACACATTCACAGAGTAAGAATGTGAAGGAGTTTTGATTGATGCTTGTCTTCTTTTCAAACTTTTAAATGTTTGAAAGCAGAGCAATTCACCAACCGCACAGCAAAAACAAAACAATTTTTTTAATTAAAGCTCTGTACTCATAGAGCGATATCAACCAATGTTCTTAGTCTTACCAGTAAGAAGTTTGTTGAGCTTTAGCTTCGCATAGAAAATTACCAACGATAGATCAATGATACGTGCTTATCATTATGAAATAAGGATTTGGGAAAACATCAACGCACTTCACCGCATCATAAGCATTCGCAAGAAGTTATACTTTTCTTTGTTATCAATCAGAGAAGCATGGCTGTCATTAGAGCAAAACACGTTGGGTGGAGTTGCAGCTCTGCTGAGAATGCATGCGTTAACGAGCAAAACAGCGGATAACTTGGCTTTGTTAATTGTATCTTCACATCCTTGAAAACGTTCACTACCCTTTGCCTTCTGATGTTGAAGAGCCGCAAGATATTTTAAGGACAGTTTTTGCAAGCAGCACAACTGCTAATCCTTGTCCCTGCATCAATCTTTAACTTGCTTTTATTGCTACATCTGAAATGGTAAACACACAATTGTTTTGACAGGTATCTTTTTTAATTAAAAATGGGTGGAAAATTAGCAGTAGCTCGAGCTTGAAGAAGAAGTAGGTCAAGACAAGCCGTTACAAAACCGATGAAATGAAAACTGAACCTCCTGTCTTTCACGTCAGGACAACACACCAGTGAACGGATGCGAGAGCGCCGGATGCTTTACTAGGACTATCGACTACAGGGGTGTAGCAGTGGATCAAATTGCCAAGTTGGTGGATGTATCGATCGCGTGCGAACAATCGATCCAGTACAAGTGCTACGATTCGAAACTGCTCAAAGGAGGTAAGTGATCATGAACAAGCATGAAACGCGCTAGACAGATTGAGGCCATCAAAAATGTCTTAAAAGCAGAAGTCAGTCATTAAATTGTAAGATACAGTAAGCACTTTAAATAACCTATCTCCCACTTGCAGAACTAAAAGTGTATGCTTGCAAAGATAAACAATTGCGCTGTTTAAGTATTGAAATCAAGAGAAATTCGAAAGCACTCTAGTCCAGCCTTGCCACTTTGGAGTGAATTGACCAACAACACTTTGCGAAAACAAAGATGGCATACATTTCTTTACCCTCAATTTTGAATGCCATAATAGGTGTGTTGTGTGATTATGAAAATGGTGATATTGCATGATGAAATAAAACCAATTCAGAATGTTTTTTTTCCGTTTTCCTCAAAAAGAGAACACAATCTTGTTTCTTTTTACAAAAAACAAATAAAACAAGAAAACTCATTTGGGTTGTTTTCTTTTTTGAAAAAAACGTTTTTTTTTTCAACCCTGGTTTGCTTCTATTTCAATAAGGAGGTATGGCTCTCAGCTAAACGCGGCCTTCTCCGAGTGGCTCCCGAGACAAATTAATTGCCCACCCCTGCTCTAGTTGAACACATTCCTTGATAAGCGTAACCTCTCCCCTTTTAAACACCCAATAATTCAAAACAGAATTCAGTTGTAGTGTAAACCTCTGCTGCTCCCAAACAAGTCTTCTGATCGAAAGGCTGACTGAGATATTCCGAGTTACTTTAATCTTCAACATTTAATTCAAAACCAAGTCGTATCTTAGTACAGTATTCACGATTTTGTCATTTACCGTATTTTTACTTTATTACAAGTTTGTTTTCAGTGTTTTTCTTTACCACAAAAACACTGAAACTTATTTCGACTGGCGCGAATTGACCATTACAATATTCTATTCCCGGTTTCTTTTCGTAGTGAAAGCATTTGCTTAAACGGACGAGGGACGTAACATATCGTTGTATTTACAGGCACAGCCTGGTGGGTGTCCCGCAACAAGACGAAGATGCATTACTGGGGAGGAGCATCACCCGGATCGAACAAGTGCGCTTGTGGAATGACAGGAACGTGCGCAGACAAAAGCGAAGTCTGCAACTGTGACGCCGACACTGAGGAATGGCTTTCGGATGAAGGTAAGCGAAGTTCCTTTTTGCACTAAAACAGTACGCCAGTGCAGAACATGCACACTACAATTGTTTTGACATAGCGATTAAGCGAACCTTACGCACACTACTAGACGTAGATGTAATTAAGGGTGAAAATGCTGCATCTCTGCCAAAACGAGCACGTTCCAGACTTTCGAACAACCGTGGCCGATGTTCGTCAACACTCAAGCATCGCAGCAGAACTGCGTTTGCTGGTATTGGTTCTTTTATCGACGGTATACGACAGACCAATCCAAACTTATCAAAACGTAGCCAGGGTATTGTGAAAACACACGCAAACGCTTCTTTGAACCTTAAAGTCCGTACAAGAATAGACTGAAAATACAAATGTTCCCGTAGCAAATTATGCGCTCAGTCAAACGAACTCCGTCTAACGTGTTGCTAGAGAATATCCTCACCGATAAGCAATTAACAAACGCCTTGTTGCCGTAGACCATCACGTTACAGGGCATAACGACACCGCCCGACTTTAGCAGTGTATCAAACGTTAACTCTTTGCAATGTACGTTGCAGGGTGCCACTACAGCGTGAGGTCTACAGCCATATGTCGCCTACCCAGTACAGCCTGAGGTCATTCAACATTCAAACATGCCGCGTGACCTCATTGGTCAGTTTCAATTTAACGCTAAACCCTAAACCGTTATCCTAAACCCCAATCCTAACCCTAAGCTCTAACTCTGAACCCTAATCCAAAGCCAAAACTTTATATCTCAACTTCCAAGTACATCAAAAGTGGTAGGCTTCACGATATGGTAGCACCCATTGCAGCATGCATTTTTCCTGATTTGCTTAATGAATAACATTTCATGATTTCATCAGGGATGTTATGTTTCAAACACGTACACCAGAATTCAGCCCCGTTCACAGAAGCTAATCTCGCAATGAGTTCTTTCAGTGTCTCAAAAACAGGGGAAAACGTGGCACCCAACCGACACATCGTCCGTTTTTTGGGAATATTCCAAAAACGAAATAATTACATCAATATCACATAAAACTTGATATATGGCGCACTTTCGAAACATTAGCATGTTCTATTCGCTGAGCAGTAAGGGCACTTGGATATTTCCCCATAAGCAGAGGTCTGCAACCTAAAACACGCATGCCACACTTGGCATGCCATGCAATTTCCAATGGCACCCACAAGCGCCAAGTAACATATCAATTTTGTTGTGATTCACACAGAAGGTATATTGGCCTTGACTTGCAATAACAAACGACAACTTGTTGGCACACCGAATGATTTGAAACCTATGTCGGCACACAGTTAACGAAAGGTTATCGACCTCTGAATCCACAGCACGATCTCTTTTGTCGTTTTGCATTAAGTCCTTGCAGAGACACTTTTAATAGAAGTCCGGGAAAACAAACTTTATATGAAGATTCACTTAACAACGTTAAAACGATTCAAAAAAAAATTTCATACAGTATAAGTATTTCTTTGTGTGCCTAATCCAGAAATATTGTTTTCGGCCTACCAATATCATTTTCGTTGAATTTAACGCTCATTGGTTTTCATTGCATGAAATCCCAGACTTTTGGCCGTGAATGAACTGGATATATTTGTAAAACTGAAACATTTTATGCACCGGTTGTTCAACGATACTTAACGTAATATTATATCAGCAACTGCAGAAATAAGAGCCATTTTCCTTGTTTACGTGAGGTACTCACAGTGATGAAGCAGAGGAAACTGTGCGTTGACTGCTTTCTCATTGGCTAGTTTGCTACAATTTATACAAGACAGCTGAAATTTCGCTTAAAATCTGAACGAAAGCAAGTTGTACAACAGATCGTGTTCAGATTATAAGCGTAACAATCACAACTGATTACACTCTCTTTGACCAGGAAAATTGAAGGACAAGGATTCGTTGCCGGTTACGCAGCTCAACTTCGGGGACGTCGACGATGAATCAGGTGAAAAAGGAAAGTTTACTCTTGGTCCACTCCGGTGCAAATGGAGTATCAACACATCAGTTCCTTCGTGTGACGCCCTCGCTGCTGCCGGTGTAGAAGCAACGGGAACATACCTGGTCGATCCAGACGGCTCAAAAGGACCGGCTATGGCGCAGATGGTACACTGCAATCTCCAGACAGGAAGCAATACCTCGACAACCACCGCAGGCTCCGGGGTTCGGCCAGCTAATCCCAACCTTTACATATTCACAGACTGCGGACAAAAACCAGGGCGAAAGGGTCCTACGGAACAGTTGTGCAATGCATCCTATACAGGCAGCAACGTTTATGTACGCGTGTCTGAAGGTATGCAGTTGTGGAGAGTGCCGAAAAACGGCAGGTACAGAGTAACTGTAAGTGCACCTGGCGGCAGTCACACTGTCAGCCCAAAGCTAGCTGGAAGAGGCATAACAACAACTGCGGAGTTCAAGCTCGCTGGAGGGACTCAGATGAGGGTAAATATTGTACTTTCGCCTCCAGACAGTAATTTTCATGTTGTCTTAAAACGCCATACGCTTGCTGTTCATGCTGCCTGTCGTGGAGCATAAATTGGTAGCCATGTAGTTTGGCTACAAACTGCAATGTGAATGGCGCATCAACAAAACCTGCTAAAAAGAACTTGTTCCGAAGCCACTCACTAGAATACCTACCTCTTCGTTGGCAGATTCTGGTCGGACAGAAAGGTTTGCGCAGCGGAGGATCAGGAGGCAGTTTCGTTATCAAAATGGTTCAAATCTACACCGAAGTCCCTCTGATCATATCTGGTGCGGGAGGCAGTTCCACCGGATACAACGCCGCTTATTCGGTAAGACTGTAACTTTCCTCGCGTGGCCAAATACTCACAACGTGGCAGGTAAAGCACCAACTGCTCATTACTACAAAATGTCTAACAAGAAGTGACAAGGAATGCTGCATTCTGGTTACGCAAAGCTTTCATAAGCGATTAATTTGACAAGCTGGGAAGGTTTGCTCGATCCGATACAGGAGTGAAACTATGGATGTAACTCAGCTTTGACATAATTTATGTCGCGTAGTTCGATGATGCCATGCATGTGCGGAAAACGTTTTGTTGCAACCTTTGCCCATAAAGTAAAAAACTATTGTCTGGAATTGCGTTGAAACATACGAGGGGGAATGTTCACATCGCTCTTAAAAAGAGGAAAAGCTTAATCTACTACTATAATCAATATAACATACGTGCCCTTTTTCGTTCGCAGTCAACAGATGGAAACAAGGCAGAGAACGGCAAAGATGCGTCACTGACAGCCACCAATGTTGGACACGGAGGACGTGACGGCAATGGAGGAGAACGAGGCAACAAGGTTGTTGGATTAAACACACCAGGTAAACCTTTATGCAATCTTTAGTTCGACTCCACGTTCGCTGCCGGCATACGAATATATCGTACTTTGAAATCAGCCTAAAATCAAGCATATTTCATGTGTCTTAACAACGACATAGCCCACCAGCCGATTGCGCTAGAGCTGTTCAAGCCCTCAAAAGACTCGGCAAGTCTTCAAGTCTACAATGAAAAAAATTTTTTAGGTTTTGGGTTTCGTTTTTTGTGAGTGACGGCATAAGTGAGGTAGTTTTTGGCCAGTTTGGCTCATTTTACCTGGCCTAGGGCCCAAGCGTTAGACGAAAGCATTTCGCTCAAGTTTTCATTGGAAACTAGGCTAGAATAAGAGTCTTTTTGATCGATTTTCCAGCGTTTCTGGTTCAAACGTTATGGTATAAAAACAACAAAATAATTATACATTGGATTAATTACTTAGTTTGTTGATTTTTGGTCATGACTTTTTGAACCCGAAACCCAAGCAAGTCATCCCAAGTATCAAAAGACTCGGATTTTAACCTAGTTTCCAATAAAAACTTGAGTGAAATACTACAATTTAGCGGTGTGGGCCTAGGGCCAGATGATGTGGGCCTAAAACTACTCCACTTATGACGTCACTCACAAAAAATCCAAAACCCCAAAATTTTTGTTACATAGCAGACTCGAAGACTTGTCGAGTCTTTTGAGGGTTTGGACAGCTCTCTAGCGCAATCAGCGGCGAAGTTGTGCCTGCGCAGACACGTGCAAAACTGCTGGATTTAGGCTGAAATCTTACCGGCTTCGACGGTGTCAGTTCAATGCAACGGAAAGCTGTACTGCAAACAGAGGAAACACTAAGACACGTTTCTGATAACCAACATTGTTTTTTATGTCTAGGTGTCAAATATTGGTTTGCACAAAACCATAGACGCTAGTAACCATGAATAAACTATGTGGTAGCTGTGCAATCAACTTCGCGCCATTTCGTAAGAGGTTTTTCGCAAAGCACAAAACAGTGCGTTTTCTGCGCTCACGAAGTTTTTTTTCTGCTGGTATTATGAGGAGGCACTTCTAGTAGAGAAAAGTTGCTTTGCAAACCAACTTAAGCAGTAGTCCTTAACGATGCACATAAAAATATTTGTGGTATTTCACGCGGAGTTATGGATCGGGCGAAAAACAACTCGAAACATATCGTCGACTTGTTTCTAAGAGACGCAGCACGCCGTAACTGATCATGGTGTGTGTTCTTCAGGCGGAGGAGCTGGTTTCAAAACGGCAGGTGTGGCATCAGGAGATGGACGTTTTGGCACACCTCAACCGGCCAGAGCTATTAAAGGAAATGGAAGGGGATTCGAAGCGCCAGGAGTAGGAGGAAATTACACTTACGCGAGAGTAAAATACGATGGCGGTTTCGGCGGAGGAGGTTGCGGAACAAAGAACGAGCCAGGAGGTGCGGGTGGATACTCAGGAGGCGGAGGTGGCAACACGGAAGGACATTCTGGTGGAGGAGGTTCTTTTATACGAAGACAAGACGCAGTCAAAGTAAACGTAGTAGCGGACAACTTGGGGAGCGGGCGCGTAACCTTTGAATATTTGGGACCAGCCCCGGACCTAACGTCTTAATCTTGACAGAAGCACTTTATGCATGAGCGAAAGAGCTCTTAAGTTTGTAATAGAACATTCCATCGCTGAACTACTGCTGCGGTGTTCTTTCACACGACAGTGGCGCACAGTGCACTGCGACAGGTGGTCATCTGTCATACGAATTCTACTGGAATATATTTCAGACCAGCATCACTGGTGAAAGATTGACAGAATCGCACTGCACAGCAATCCAAATGACGCGCGTACAATTTTGCTACAAAAGTTTTATTTTATTGCTGTTTTTTTCGCAAAAACAAGAAATACACGGTGCACTTATGAGACTAGAAATCGCAGAGGTTCGGAAGCACGCGTGAAAGCCGCGGAATTGAGAATGTCACGCTGCGTGGCCCCGGATTTGGATCGATTCGACGACACGAGCACAACGATGATGAGCTAGGGTCATTAACGACGACGGTGGAGCGCCGCATCTGCTGACAACCCAGGAGACGCGCAACAGGGGGTAAAGCAAACAGGGTGCTTGTCTAGTCGAACAATCTGCTACATATTTTGGGGGAAGGGGGTTAGGAGATGTAAACAGCGCAAAAAACACCGCTATGCATTCTGAACATTATGGCGAATTAGCAGGTTTGTGATTGACTAAATATCATGAAAGCAGAAAACCCTTCAAATCCAAATATTGAATTCATAAGCTTGAATATTAAATTCCTCTTCAAATAATTACACAAAGTTTCCGTAAAGAAAATAGAACTGTCCCCAAATCATTAAGCCTTTCCCGAAAGGTACCAGCATAACAACAACGTGACGTGAGACTGGACGGGGTGACAATATCGCTGCAGAAGAGCAATTTTTTGCAAGAGTACAGCGCTTGTTTGGCAACGCTACAAACTGCATATCGCGAGCATTCAGTGAAGACATGGCTGCAAGAGCTCAAATATTTGAAGTGTACGAGGGAAGCAAAGACCTGGTACAAAATATGACGAAACAAACAAGTCACTTATTAAGTGTTTCAAGCGTTGCTTGGTTCTATCTTGTTCAAGCGCTTACTTGGCACGTTAAATATTTATTTCTCACGTTGTTAAACAAAGCCGTCCAAAGGTTCGGTTAGTCATAAGTTACCTTTCAAGATTGACAAACCATGCAACGTCTCAGGTAGGCACAAGGCGCGACCGACACGCCTTTTGCTGCCAAGCAGCAGTAGCTGAATAATGCCGGCTTTTACAAGCTGACCACACTTTTACCTTAAATTTAAAAACTTTCAGCATTTCACCAGCCATTGTAGTTCTCGACTAGGGTGCACAACCTGCGGCCGTCGAACTATGCGGCCGTGCACATGTAATTTAGAATGTAAGTAATGGCGGCCATGCCTTGACAAAACTTCTTCGTCTACTGTATGAGGATACTTACCGGTAGCAGAAAGATGGCGAAACAGAAGTGTGGAAGCAGAACAGAAACAATGAAAAAAAGTAAAATATCTTGAACTGGCGGCCGTAATTCATAAAACTAAATGCAATGAGGCCGGCAATAGGGAAATGGTTGTGCATCTAGACCTGTTTAACATGCTTGATTTTGAAATGAACAGTTAACGCCGCAAAAGCTGAGTACTCCAAGCTCAGAAAGTGATTGCCGTATTAAACTTCTGACTGTTGGCTCGAGGGCACACGATAGGTGGAAACAATCCGCCAGCAAAATTTTTAAGCTTGCGTTGACACAGCTGAGCTGTAGCGTCAAGTTCGCGCTCTAATTCCACAACACCGACGTGGGATGTACAGCTCACGGAAAGGAGCACTTGCCCTCTGTGGCCTACTTTTTAACGCCATTACCACCTGGAAGCGTAACTGTTATACAGGATTGCAAAGCTTGTTTTGATAGCTGACCAATCAGCCAATGCTCGGAGGTTACCTGCAACTTGAACACAGCTTCGTGAGTTGCTCTCTGCACGCATTCTTCGAAGTGGGCGACATCAGCTGTTGAAAGAACAGGTAAAATGTAATTTAAGGTTTGGAACTGATCACTTCGTGAGAAAGGTAAACAACGTTCACGCGGCGAGTATATCTATTCGCAAACTGCGAAATGTTTGCTTGTCGAGCCAGGATTGTAAATATCTTGCCAATGGCGAAGCTCACACAGAATTACCTGAGGCAGTCTTGAAGTGTATTTAGATCCATACAAAGCAAAATACAGCAAATGCAAGATCGTAGGCGGCGCTAATTTAAATAGCAGAATTGACATCACGTCATGCAAGGGTATTGCTTATTTGCCGCAATGATTTGTGTCTGTGTGTATATTATAGTACGGTTGTGCTAACCCAGGCGAATCTAAGTTTTCACAGTGCTCCTTGGCAAAACTTGAGTAGCTTGTCTAAACAAATAAATGACGGGCAAACTGATGCAATTTGCGGAAAACCCGCAGCACAGCTTTGGTGAAAAACGATAAGTGTTTTCAGCAATGACTTTCTCCCAAACATTTTCGCTAGTGAGGGTATAGGATGTACTCCGAAAAAAGGTATTAGGCCCAGTCCATTAACGTGTATTATCAAAATTAAAGCCTTTTGTAAAGGATAATCAAAAAGCGCGGTCAAACAAGGACAAGTAAAGAGACAACCGAGAAAATGTTTCATTACACTTTTAAATGGTCGATCAGACTATGACTTATCTAGCTGGAACCACAACTGTCCTGCCATGCCTGTCACATGCTGTTTTAAGAAACTGATGGGTTATTTACCCAGACGTTTTGGAAACAACTAACAAGATATCACTGCAATAGCAACTTTTAACAAAGCCGCTCAGTTTCAAAGCTTGTGATTAACCGCGGCTTCTTCACAAACGTAATAATGCAGCTGAGTTTGTAACACCCTCGAAATGTTTCGATCGCCCCATTTGTAAATAAAATACCCAATACAAATATCGCTTTATATTAACAGGTAAATTCGTACAAACAATTACATATCCTACACAGACACAATCATACCATGAGTTTGCACGCTGCAATATAAAGGTGCCTTTGCAGAATGCTGTAGACTGAAGCAGAACCGCCTGTTGTCAAGTAACTGACCCGGAAAAACGTGTGCTCGAATGAGAGACTCGTAAAGGGCGTAAACGTTTGTGCAAATTGCCCAGTCATCTTCGGTAGTCTGCGTCAAAGTAATCATAGTGCGTGATCACGTCACGACGAATAAATAGAACCGAATGCTTTGTCCTTTGTTTCTTTTACTGAATTGCTAGTTAATACAGCATTTAGAACAGTGGTCCTTAGAAGTCTTAACGCCTCAATACCCTTAAGTCAAATTTTCGTCAATCTGGATACCTCTTTTCAAAAAAATTGTAAGAAATGAAACAGAGCTGGTAAAGACATATTCATTAGAATAGTGAGGAAAAAGGTCAATGCAAAGGCTGCATCACATTCATCAGCATCACATTCATCAGCATCAATTTTCTTCATGTGGGAACAATGTTGCTAGATAGTTATAGAACGAATGTAATGATGGAGTGTTAATATACTGTACATGTTGAATATCTCCAACGTCCAATCTCAGTACCCCTCCAACGTCCAATCTCAGGAATATCTCCAACGTCCAATCTCAGGGGGTATTGAGGCAATACTTTAGAAGTTTTAATATGTGATGTTAAATGTGTTTCGTTAACTCGCGATGAATTTTCGCCGAAAAATGGTATCACCAGGCTTTGAATGTTCCGACATTTCACGAAATAAAACCTGGTACCGGGTAAATAAAAATCGCAAGGGAATTTTTTTTGGAGTCACAGGTTTTCTCAAAAACGAGAATTTAAAGTAAAGCTCATTACTGCCTTCGCATGCTAACTCTTTCTTCTCTACAAATTGCACAGGCGTTCTGAAACACTTTTCTATGTTTCAAATGCCCCACCAGCATATGAATTTGAGTATTGAGTGGCATTTACACTGAAATGCTCACAGAAAAAATATCCGCTAGAGTTGGTTTCATTTTTCCTCGATGGATCCTGGTAGTCAGAGTTGCTTTCACAAAAAATTAAGAACTATTTAAAGCATTCAGCTGTTGTTTTTGCAAATTTTACAACACAGGTTGTATTCCAATAATTTCACAAAACAGACAATTGACATCTTGTAAATTACACGAGTAGTTGTTGAAACTACACTTGTTGAAATTGTGATTTTTTGTGAAATTCAAATCTAAAACAGTCTTCACACCATTCCAAAGACGATGTTTTCAAGTCAGCTCAGGAAGCAATTATTGACTTGGAAACATTTTTTCGGGAGCCTTGCATTATCTTAGGAACTTTTTGCGGTAAGCTCTTCAAGCCAAAACCCGCTATCGTCTAGTACTGCTACTGTGACAGAAAAGTTTACATTGCACTTGAATGGATAAGAACGCGATACCGCAGACAGGAAAAGAAGCATATGAGATAATAATGTAAAAAGGTGTTTACCAAAAACAAGTCTGCATTAATATAACCAACTAGCATGGTAATGGTGAGTTCCAATAGCCAACTTTCCAGGTAAAACATATCAGCAATGTCGCAGTTTTCATAACTATACACCAGTCAATAGATCTGGCATACACACCGGTGGCTGATCAAAAAAATAGATCTTCTCCTCACGAACAGCCACGAAACTTGTTTTCCAAACGACTTGAGCAACACTCGCAACACCGGGTCTTTCAGATATCCAGCCCATGTAAACAATGCGATGATTAGGACCGGCAGTTGTGATGCTGGAAGCCTACAACAATAAAAGTTTATTTGCGTACGAATAGGTTGTGGCACCAACTGACTTTGTGCGCTATTTCAAACGCATAAAAAATGCATGCTACAACAAGTTCTACAGTAATTCATTTGCAGCAACCTCAATACTATGCCTGGCGAAATTCGTGATGCTATACATTCGGGTAGACGCAATTAACTAATAAAAGCAGACATCAAATCAAATGAACTTAAATCACTAGAAGTCCTATGTTTCTTTAAACGGATAATGTTTTGGGCTAGGATTGGCTTTTACATCTTTTACATAAGCCCCAGCGTCATGACAAAACCTAGCTTACGCTGCTACTGCATGAGATAGCACCGCAAACGCAAGACACACTGCAAGTACTAATATCTACAGTCCACTTGTTATCTCTGCATTACAATGATCAATTTTTTACATACTGAACTTTTTTTCTGTAAGTCTATTGTGCGACTATCGATCACAAGTTTAATAGCTGAAACGGCAACTATTCACCAGAAGTCGATCTTGTTATATACAAATGAACACAGACAATACAATATGCGGCAAATCATAAAACAATGAGAGCAACAAAGCAGCGTGGAAATAACATAGAAAAGCAATACACAAAACAAGGCCAAGCGTGAATCAACGTAAGCAACGATTAAGATCCTAGACAGATGCATATTCAAGCAAAAAAGGGGAAAAATTTTAAGTGGAGACAAATGACAAAACAATAGCCGCATAGGAGATTCAGCAGAAAATGTTGATGGACAAAATTATTCTCTAACTGGTTTATGCAATTGTACGTAAAAGACGCTACAGCTCAGCTGTGAACAAATCTGAAATCGTGATGATAATGCAACATCTCCCATAACGCCGTGGACATTACCCACAACCGCAGTTAATGGCTTTTTATTCCACGGAGACTACGATCTAATTGCAAATCAGTTGGTATGGCGACAAACCATTTCCTGATCACAGTCGGTCTCCGTGTTCACCAGCAGCGTGATAAGGGACAACGACTGCGGAGAGAGGTGACCAAGCCTCAGATCCACTGCAGCTGTAAGCAGTGCCTGGGAAAAATCGACTGTTGCACCAATTATATTGGTTGTAATCGATCTCAGGACCACTCAAGGATACATGCACTCAAATCATGCGAAGCCAATTGAAACAGCAATAGATTCCGACAACCGGAAGTAGAAACATGCTTGCTCTGAAACCCATCAAGCATGCACACTGCCACTGCTGAAGTACTACGCCAATTGCCCCCAAGTGTGCATTCTGAGTAAATTACGAGCGAAGGACCAATGCAAACACGTGAAAGCGCAATGTACATGACATGTAGTTTGTGAAAAGGATGCCCGAATCCTTTGTAAAGTTTTCTTCATAGTTCTGAAGACGTTGGCAGCAGCAAAAAGCTCACCTGCTTCATTGTAGCCTGTCTTGTCTCTTGGGAAACGGCGTCGATCCACTCGTTCAACTCGAGTTCATCGCTGCAAGTGATTAGACCGGACTTCGTCCCATCGCGCGCGATCAACTCGAAGCTGTCGCTCCTGCACGGCAGGAGTGTAACGACGCTTGACTGGCTAAACACTTTTCTCCGCACACCACGCGACAAAACCATAACTATGGATCGGACGCCGCTGGGAAATGTTCTCCGCACAAGATCACAGGAAGCCTTTGCTGGTCGTGCACCAGCTATTCATTTACCGTTTGTTGGATTCACGCGTTACTGCGCGAAGGCATTGCGTACCAAGTGCAATGAATGAAACATTTTCTCTTTACTCATTCAAACCTTTAAAACGCACACAAGAGAACGCTAACGTTGCGCATGTTTCTGAAAGCAATTTAGACTTTCTCGTGGCCTCTCGCAAACTTAATACTCGCGACCGTCAACGCAGCCTTTTTATAATTTTGACGAAAATAGTTGACACCAAGTACACAATAATCGCAGCCTGTTTTACGTTCGGGTAATGCCACGTGCAACGTTTCACAGATGCATCTTTTTGACACTTGCACTTGTCCCAATGTGTTTGTTTTTACAGATGCACTAGAGTTGTTTTGAAACGAAACAGATTTTACACGAAAGTAACCGATGCTCAGCTGCACGCGTGAACATTCAATGAATAATATTGCTCATGTTCTGATGACATTTGACGGCATCAACAGTTTATTGTGATCGTACTTCACATACCGGCGTCCATGGCAATTCCTGTTTCGTTAAGATTCATCAAACAGGCATTCATTTCACTTCAGCGATTACGAGCAGTATTTTGAGATTACGAGTTTAATACAGCGGCTTTGGCTGTTAAAACTGTTGGCCTTTGTAACAATTTGAAGCGTAACATCGGGCGAAAAGCAATCCTGTTGAAAAAAATTCGATACAACAATACAAACCTTTGCACGTCCGAACCTTCGTGATAGCGTTCTAGACGCGCAAATGGTAAAGGGATGGTTATCTCGCGCAAGTGCGCTTTGATCACTGAAGAGTCCAGTTGAGTACTCTCGTTCAAATCCGGTTTGAACGACGTGTAAGAGCCTTTAAGCGAGTCTGTGGCGCTTTTCGATTCATGCGTGGACGGGCTCGGTAGAAGAGCGAGGCTTGAGTTATTGGAGTTAGCGGACTCTCTAGTGCTGATTGTGGGAGGGGTCAATTTGGTGCTGTCGGTAGGCGAATTCGGCTGGTCGGACGATACGGAACCTTTACTGGGAGCTGAGATACAAAACCTTGATTATTCGCATTCTTTGAAAAATCAGTACACACGTACAAACAACAGACACATTAACAGTCTCACAGAAATCTTTCCCTACAATGTGCACGCAGGGAAAGCGTCGCGGGTTAATGCTTTAGAAAGTCAATATTCAGCACAGACTGAAAAAACAAAAACTAAGAGAGAACTTTGCACAAAAGAAGTAAAAAACTGCACTCACTCACTTGCTGAAGACTGGCTAGCAGCAGTACGGAGCACGTGGCTAGCACCGTCGAAGGCGCGCACCGTGAGCGAGACTTGTGGACCGCAGGAACGTAGTTCTGCCACCACGTCATCATGCATCATGTTCTCCACGCGCTTATCATTGACAGCAAGAATAGCATCACCAGGATGCAAGAGATGAGTTTGATCGGCTGCAAGAAAAATTTTGCTTTAAAAAACGAACAGTGGGCTTCTCATTTCACAGCGATGAAGTGCAAACAGCGTAACGACCCATGAAACAGGCCTTGGTGCCACAACGATCTCAGAATTGAGAACACATTTTGTTTTTCTTGGACTTGCTGAACATAATGGTGACTTGGATTTATGTTCATTGCATTTTTTGTTACTGATGTAACAACCTCCATAGTTTTTACGAATCTATAGATCAATAACTTTAATTTAAGCAGCTACGAGTGAATGGACAATGAAAACTTTTGAGCAGGGTTGCGGAGTCGGGGGTAAAATGTCCGACTCCAACCTTTCCAAAATTTCCCACTGCGACTCCTTAACATAACGTGAATGAAGTTTGCCTGTCAACAATCTTGTAGTAACTAGCAATCAATGGAAATCGTGGTTCACAGCAAGAATTCTCTATTTCAATAAAAGTGTCAAAAGAAATTGTACCATTTCAACATGCACGAGTTCGGATTCCTAACTTACTTAACAACTCCGCAACCTTGATTTTGAGAATATGAATTGTGCCTTGGAGAGAATACGAATTGTGCCTTCCGCTTCAACAAGGAAGCTAAACGTGAGCTGAAAGTCAACTTCCATGACGAAATCCTACCCATTTGCTCCGAGCCCAAATAGCTCAGAGTAACGTTGAACAGGACGCTCACGTATCGTCGGCACCTTGAGCCACTTCGAAAAAAGCTGGGATCACGCGCCGCACTCTTGAGGCGGCTTGTTGGGGTGCTGGAGCAACAATGTTGCGAACACCACCTTAGCCCTGGTCCATTCAACAGCACAATGTTGCGAACACCACCTTAACCCTGGTCCATTCAACAGCAGAGTAGTGCGCTCATGCGTGGTGCCGCAGTGCTCAATCCCGCCTGTCATCAACGACACCTTGCGAACTGTGACTGGATGGCTACACCCCACACTAGCGGACAATCTTATCCTCTCGAGCATCCAACCTGCTGAGCTTCGTCGCAAAGGAGCCACACTGTCTCTAGCATGCCGTGCCATCTGCTTCACTCAGTGCCCACCTGTCCACCGGCTGGGATTGCACGGCGTCTCAAATCGAGACACCCATCTGCACTCGCCGCACAACTCAACTCGGTTAGTTAAGATGTTCTAATTTCTGAGCTTGTGTTATGATTTATTCACCTCGGACTTCAGATTGTTTGCTTTCTCTGCTCTTGTTTTAGCCTTTCAGCGTTTCACCTGTCAGGACAGCTTGCAGGTTTCAGGACTGACAATGCATAGTTTTACATTAAATCAATTTCCTATTAAAAATACTCTTGCTTATCTCACATGGGAGAGTAGTTCTTGAGACTAGTCGTGGATTTAGGACTGCTCTCAACATTGCCTTTAAATTTTAATTCCATTTCGTTCTTGAAATTTCACAGGCCTGGCTCAGTCTTGGATAAAACAAAAATGTTTAATGTTCTTTTTGGTTTCACTGTTAAAGTTTTCAACTTATCCTTAACTTTGGACTAGCCCAATTTTTTCAACCTTCTTGCTGCAGTGGAACATTCCGCAAATGTTTGTGTTGCTCATGGAACCCGACGCAATGATCCAAGTGTCTATCCTACTTTTTGTAATAAAACTGTGAATAGAACTGTGGTTGCGAATTTCGTCCCTGGCAATTTCGGTCTGTTTGGGTGGAACCCCTGGCAGCCACTCGCGGAACACTGGTTTAAAAACACTTGTCTAGCCTCAAGTATTTTGGTACCTAAAAAATATTCATACAGATGCCCAATTTAAACACTTCGCTCATTAAATACAGCGTTTTTAATTAAAGAGCTACATAGCACTACCCAAATATCTTAACCAAAATTTTGGAAATTTACATTTAGAACTACTTTTCAGTATTATCTTGTTTCCTAAAAATTTTTGTTATCAGGCAAGATAAAAAAGACCATTTTTAAAATAGATATTTTGCTGCAAAAATATCAGTCTTGGTTGAACAGTTAACCTTAGACCACTATGTTTTCAAATTTGAGCCATGGACCCAGTAGTAAGCCACAGTGATATTTTTAGTGGGTGACAGAGCTATTCAATCTTATGAAATGCAGCCATTTGGTCGTATTTTTTTCAAAGTTAATAATTTGCTATACAGAGTCATTAATTTTTGACCGAACTTTATAAGGTGAGCCATGAGACATCTTTGAGCAAACGTGCAAGACATGTACCCATTGGTGTGTTTAAGGGGAGGCAAGCAAGGCACTTGCCTCAGGTCCCCCCTTTTTGGGGGGCCCCTTGAGGTTATACGCGTGTAAATTTTCCTTATTTTTGAAGAAAAAGTTATTATTCACTCATATAATGTACTACAAAGCAGATCATAAGTAAGTACTCTGCTTTCAAAGGGACCCCTACAGGAAGTGTAATGTGTAGGTATTTTGCTTTCAAAGGGGCCCCAGCAGCAACTGCAACTTGAAGGTAATCTGCTTTCAAAAGGGCCACCAACACCCACTGAAATGTGTAAGTACTCTGCTTTTAAACTTCATTGAAGGGGCCTTAAAGAAACTAATGTGTAAGTGCTCTACTTCCAAAGGGGCCCCCAACAGCAACTGTAATGTGCAAGCACCTTGCTTCCAAAAAGGCCCTCAACAGCAATTATAATGTAAAATTCCATGCTTTCGAAGAGGCCCCAACAGCAATTGTAATGTCAAAGGGACCTCCAACAACAATTGTACTGTTTAAGTACCTTGCTTTCAAAGGGGCCCACAACAGCAACTGTTGTGTGCAAATACCTTGCTTTCAGAGTGGCCACCAACAGCAACAGTAATGTGTAAGTACTATGCTTTAAAAGGGGACCCAAACAGCAATTGCAATGTGCACGTAGGCTACTATGCTGTCAAAGGGGCCCCCAACAGCAACTGTAATGTGTAAGTAACGTCCTTTCAAAGCGACCCCTCCGCCATCTCCAATAAGAAAATAAACAAAAGCTTCAAAGTAACTTCTATACCTAAAAAAATTGTAGGATATCGGTTAAAATTTCCTCCACAATTTCTGAAAAGACCCTTATCAAATAAGAGCAAATAGGCCTACTTGTACCAAATGATAACTTTTTGTACCAAATGATAACTTTTTATACCAAATGGTAATTTTTTTATACCAAATGATGATTTTTAGAGATCGAAGTAATTGCTATATTGATTATTTTATGAAAATTGTACCTTAGTGAACATTTCCATCAGAAAATAAGACAACATGCAATTGTTTACAAAGTAATTTTGTATTATTGGTGTTGTGCTGCAAAGGCTGTTAATAAGCAAGGCTCACATAGCAGAAATGGCAATTTTTGACTATTATGAACACTCATTTTTTGAACAGATATTTCAAGTATTTTAGGTGGTTTGATTTGGCCTATGCTTGAAGTCACAGGTTATTTGAAGCATGACTAGTAAATGGTTGGTTTCAGGCAGACTTGGTAGGTGATGTTTACGCTCGTTTGCCAGCTCTTAGCCAGTATAACTTGAACCGTTATTCTTAGCACAGATTTAATCAATTGTGTTGGCTACTTGCTGCAGTACAAATATATTCGATAAGGTCCATGATGAATTATATCCTACTTTTGCAAATTTTTCAAACAAAGTGTTAATGCAAGATGAGGGCAGCTTTGATTCATCCAGCCTCAAAGCTTTCCAAAACAAGGCTCTAATTGGATGCTTTTGTGTGCTATGTTCGTGCAGTTAAAAGGATGAAATTTAAAACAAATTTAGTGTTTTAAATCTTCTTGTTTTTTTGTTAGTTTCATGGATTCCCACAAAGACATGAATGTGAACAAATTCAGGATACCAACTACCATGCATTTTTTCAAAGGAGGAAGGTGTGAAACTTTCAAAAGGGTAAACTTTGTATTTTATTGATGGTGAATGCAGAGCGAAACTAAAGAAGTGGGGGCGATGCCAACTTGCTATTGCCTAACTTTTATGTGTTGCCAGCCTTGTCTTCCCAACTTTCAGCTTTTTCCAAGTCGTGTATCATGAACACCCTTTTGCATTTTCTCCTGCTATTTCAGTTATGCCGTAGTCTCAGGAACATACCCTTGGATGGCCGTATCTTAGGCAAATAAAAGGTGATTATGACGGTTGGCTGAGTACGATGACGTCATCAGAGGGCCCTCCTTTTTAGTCTTGCCTCGAGCCACCCCAACCCTAAACCCATCACTGCATGTATCAATAAGTTTTTTGAAAACACTGGCCTAGAATCATGCTACAGGATTCAAGGCTGGATAAATACTATTATTTTACATCTCCACAAAAATATTTAGGGCCATTTGCACAACTTTAGGGCACTGTTCAAAATACTTAATAACCTGTATGAACTTCAGTTTTTGATATAACAAATTTTACTCTTATATATATAAGAACACTTCACCTCAACACAATTTTGTCAGTTGCATTCCATCCCAAATGATCTTCACTTATGCCACTCAACTTGCCAAGCAAGATCACATTCAACCTACACTAGCAATTGCAAACCAACAAATAGTATTATTGAGAATTGCACACCAAAACACAAACCTTTAACAAATTAATGAGAAAAACATACTGCCAGCAATGCTCTCTTTACCCCACAAAAACGTTACCTGCTTGACCTGGAAATACTCTGGAGATCAGTACTGGAATGCCATGCTCAGCTCCTCCTTTAACACTGATCCCTAGTCCACCACCAGGCTGTCTTTGGATTGTCACAACTCGTTCTCCACTTGAGTCATCACTTGCTGGCTAAGTAAAAAATGTAAATATTTTTACAGAGGTTTTCCATGCCATTGCCAATACAATGCAATATTCTATAAATAGTTGCCACCAGCAAATCAGACTTGGTCAATTAAGCAGCATGATAAATCACCTCATCGTGTACTAGAAAATCCAAGTACTAACCAGATTATCACTAGTTTGCATGGCAAATTTTTGTATAAAAGGTGTACTTTTAATTGCTAGCAGTTTTGATGAAACGAATCACTGTAGTCTGTGCATTTTGCCTGATCTTGCTTTGGTTCTTTTCATTATTTCACTTGCAAGCTTTTGCTTACAAATTTGCTGGACTGAAGATGCATCACTGATGCGAAATCGATTTCTAAGCCAAGCAAATTGTGATCAGATTTGGCTGTGTCACCCTTGTGGTGTCTTGATGCTGAATTTTCTCACGTAATGGCACACTTTTACTCAGGTAATTGTGGTAAGTATGAACAACCAGACAGTTGATGCATTCAGTATGAGTGAAATGGAATAACATTGTACCCTGATAATTACCAGTGTTTTTCAACATTTTTGCTGCAGAGAACCTTCCGCAAATGTTTGCGGTGCTCATGGAACCCTATGCAATCATCCACATGTCTATCCTACTTTCAGTAATAAAACTGTGAATAGAACTGTGGTTGTGAATTTCGTCCCTGGCAATTTCAGTCTGTTTCAGTGGAAACCCTGGCAGTCACTCGTGAAACACTGGTTTAAAAACACTTGTCTAGCCTCAAGTATTTTGGTAGCTGAAAAATTATTTGTACAGATGCCCTATTTAAATACTTCACTCATTGAATACAGCATTTCTTTATTAAAGAGCAACATAACATTGCACAATATAGAAGTCAAGTTAACCTTTACAAAATCAATTCACACACTTTTCGTATCTAACAACTAGATAAGGAGTGCATACAATCTTAGTGCTTACAGTCTTTGTAAAAATTAGTGCACAACCATGTTACTGTACACCAAATTGCGTTCTGCAGAACAAGTTTGCTACTGGTCAAAACCACTAACCTTTTTCACTGCACTGTTAAAGGAAATCCAGAAGTGTATTACCAGCTATTGTTTCAACAGTATATATGCAATGAACTGCCTTCTTCAGGGAAAAAAAATTCAACAAATAGTTTACAAAATAAACCACAGGTTGGGGACATACGTCAAGTGGACATGTAACAGGTTTGATACAAAACTAATGTATTTGTAAAAGAATGCATTTTCACACTTATGGGGTTAGAGAAAAAGCAATTAGTGGTGGCCACCGCTCAAACAAACTCCGTGCCTCATTGACAATTTAAGCCCAGATGATCTCATCTAGAGAGCAAGTGGATACATTTGCCACCTGGGTTTTCAATACTTTTGATACTAAGTGGTTTGAGAGAAAAACAGTGCTGGGTACCAGGTAAACCAATGCAGTGGTGTTTGCAGACAGATTAACCACAGCAGTCATTGCATCAATTGCCAATGACCAGTTAATCTTGATTGATGCTAGCGTTGTGAGTCACCAGCAAGGACATATCAAACATGGCAGCTGTTGCATCAATTACTGGTAGCTGGTTAATCTTACATTATCATGGTTGATGTCAGCATTCCAAGTCAGTGGCACTTGCAATTGGAGCGTCAAGAGACATAGCCCAGTACCTTTGATTATTCACCATGTAACTCCTGAGATGCATCCAGTACCGAAAGTTTCAAAACAATCAGAAGTAAGCTACAGCTATTTTGAATCATTTCATGAATAAACTGACAATTTTGTAAACATCAACAATGTCACTCTGTATGGAAAAATAATAGAAAAAGATGTTGACAGTTCAACATCATTTTTCAATATTTTCCTACCATCTTAGATGAAGTAATGTCCAGTTTATTAGGTGTGTCCACACTTGGCTTAGATATGCTTGAATCAGTAGAAGAAACTGAAGCAGTCACCTGTAAAATGAACACCTTTGAAGCTAATCAGTTTTCTATAGCAAGGGGCTGTAATTTCAAGCCTGCGCAAGCCAGATTCATCCCAGTAGAAACATATAGACAGTGATATACCNATAAAATATTGTAAAATTATGGTAACACATTGTTTAGACACTCAATAAATTAGTCTCATAATTNATGTGAAAAATAAACTCATACAAAACTATCTATTTTTTGTGCAAACAGAGCTGAATTACTTGTGGCATGATTGTTTGTCTATAATAGGGGTTAGCAACCACCAGGTCGTGGCCCAGTGTCGATCTGTGAGGAATTTGTTACTGGGCCATGCAGAACCAAGGCTAAACTGCTCCAAAAATAGCAAATTTTTAAAAATTAAGTTGCCATGTTTGCCTCTGTAGAAAATCCCACAATTGGCCTAGGGCCAAGGTTTATGATTGCAAAACTGGTTGCATCATTAGGCTAGTGCAAAAATATCTATTTATTTTTCAATAATTAGTAAACTTAGCAAAAATATTCCAAAAAATCAGAAAAACAGAATTTTATCAAGTTTTTTTCAAAAACACATAAAATCAGATTCTAGTTTGTTTTCAATTTCAAAAGGACTTTTGTGAGGCTTGAGTAATCAATCACACTATTTTCTTATTTTTATTTTATTGAGGGCCGGTGTGCAAAATAATGCTAGGCTTAAACCAGTCTGTAATGCTAAAAAGGTTGACCACTTATGGATATCACTACACTCTACAATATCATGCTTTGTCAGTTTGTCCAATGAATACCAAATTAGGAAAAATTAGCATTAACTGAAAATACAAGCAGCCACAAAAGACTACAGGCTTTATCTTATATGTCACTGGTTTTAAGAAGATAAACTACAATACACCTACAATGTACATCATCCAAAAGATAGTGAAAATGTGCTGCACAACAGAACCGTAAAATCAATAAACATCTTTTTCCTAAACGTAACACAAACTTACTTGCTGAACATATGAAGATTTTTCTACAGAAGAATATGAAGGTATAGCAGCAGAAGTCTCACTTAAAGATCCTGAGGACTGGGTTTTATCAATGTCACGAATGACTAAATGCTCAGAAGTTAATTTTACAAAGACCTTGCGAGTACCACTCCCATCTCCATCTTTAACAGCTAATACTGCTTCTTTCATTTGCCAAATGCAAAATTACTATAAAATGTTGTTTCTTAGAATTGCAACAAAACATTTGCTAAACCTGCAACACAGGATGGTTTAGTTTAGACCAAAGCCATTTTTCAAGCAACTAATTTAAGTCTGGATCAAAGTTATCTTTTGTACATTGCCTATTGAGTTAAGTTACATTTGAGTTTTTACAATTATCAGTAATTGCTTGTTATAACTCTAGACAGTAGTTCTTAACCTTTTTTACATATCTTACTCTTTTATCAAACAAGGTTACCAGATTTATGCCCAATACACTCAATGTTACTCATTCATTGAAAACACGAAATTGACAAACTTTTACAGTTAAAAATGATTTATAAAAATTTACAATGACTGCAATTTATGATTCAGTAAATTTACTCCCTTAGAAGATGAAATTTACCCCAGATTAAGAACCACTGCTCTAGGACAATGAAAAAGACCAGGTATCTTAGCTACACAATTTCTTGGCCCTTTAAAGGGCGATTCCACGCAAACATCAACCACGGACTATTTTTTCAAATTAAGTTGAGACATATTTTATTGATAAATCCTAAAAGTAGAAGCTCTGAAGTTTTTATTTTTGTATGTGGAACACATTATGCACAGCATCATCTAGTGGAGACATGTGGGAATAGTGGACGGTGAATAAATCTGGATGTGTTAAATATACACAATTTCTTTCTAATTTTTTTGATGTTGGTAAACTTTTTTCGTAGTTATTTTTTGGTGCATCATTGAGTACAAGAGATATATTGTGTTCTTCTTCAATGCTTAACATTTCCATTTTGCATGTTACCTCTGAAATATTACAGTTTTTTTTCGGAAAATATTTATGTCTCACACATCACATTTTTTTGAAGAAGTTCTACAGTCACTTTTTGATTGTGTTTCAAATTACCTTTAATTTACCTCTACTGAACACATTTATCCCATCAATGTTTTCTTAATATTTAGATTTAGCATAGAAACAATAAATTAAATTGGTCACACATGTCACATTCTATGATGTGACATGTGTGACAACATCTTAATCTCATGTATAAGTGCATAATTTGAAAGGAATTAATTTAGTTTTGTGTGTGAATTACATGCAGTATGTAGAAAACAGTTTACATTGCTTCCTTGTTACATTTCTGTGTACAACTAACTTGTCCTTGGATATATTAGCAAAGGATTGCTTATTGATAAGACACTTAGTGATAACTGCCATCTAAGCCAGTGTTTTTTAACCTTTTTGCTGCAGGGGAGCCTTCTGCAAATGTTTGCGTTGCTCATGGAACCCTATGCAATGCTCCAATTGCCTATCCTACTTTCTGTAATAAACAGTTGAAACAGTGGTATTGGTACAACCGCATAGAACTGTGGATGTGAATTTCTGCCCAGCCAACTTCGGTCTGTTTCAGCAGAACCCCTGGCAGCCATTTACAGAATCCTGGTTGAAAAGCACTGATCTAAGCCGTATTTGCATTGCACATTTTAGTTTCCAGATGCTAGTTTTGAACCAAATGCAAAATAAACAGTAAAGCAAGCAACAGCACAATTACATACTAGCAACAACACAATTTCACCTGACTAGTCAGCACAAGAATTGATAGCAGTGTAGACTGACAACAAGAAGATTGAACAGTAACATGAAATTTGTAGGTTTGCTTTGTTTCCTTATGGATTTAATAATAAAGTTAGTTTTCCTTGGGGTTTAACCATAAAATAATATATGATTTGTTTTCTTAAGGTAGGGATTGCTTTGTTTTCTTAAAAGTTTTTCTAAATGATTACCTGGATCTGTATGATGTTGATCACGATACTTCAGGAAAATGTAAACATTTTGTGAAGTATGCCGTTTCCAGTTTTTTTCAATGGCCTGCTTTTGCTCCTTTTTTTGTTCTTTATCACAAGTAAATCAAGGTTGCTAATTCAGATTTTTCTTTTCTTCCTCAATCTCAGCTGTTTTGCTTTCAAGTGCTTGTGCTTTTTCATGTACTGAGCTTTAAATCTTTAAATTCATGACTAACTACTGCTTAATTTGTTTTTTTCCTCCCTTTTTCCTTTAGCACAAGGTTTGCAACTTCACCTATTCTGCAAATCAGCTGAACACAATTAGTTAAAAAAATCACATGACAAGTTTGGAATGCACGACCTGCCTAGTTGAGGTTTGTGATGTCTGTAACAGCACAGTCCAATGAGAAAGTTTTGGCATGCATAGTTACAGTGGCATGCAGTAAGTGGCTTCTTGTCTACCTTATGTGAGCTGTAGGCTAACCTTTGAACTGTAAGCCCCAATCCCTTGTCTCTTTTCCTATCACACTTGTCCCGTTATCACTTCCACCAATTGTGTTCTACTAAAGGCAAAATAACACAGCTTTTGCTCCATGATGCAAAATAGACTCTATCACAAACATATGTATTCAGCAGTCAAGTGTTTTCTACAATAAGCAGTGGGCATTATTATTTTATAAAAAGTCTTCTTGTAAGAACAAAAGAATAGTTGGCACCACAAGAAATTGCAGTACTTCACTTATTCCAATTGACTAATTTTTACCATGAAACAATTTTTAGTTTATAAATTGCTCACACTAAATAGGTTACCCTTCTTATTAAAAACTCCACCTGTCATTTTCTAATTAAAAAAACTAATAAATGACTTTAATTACTTTGAGTATTTGCTTGCACAGGTGATGGTATTGCAAGAAGAACTACTCTGGTGTGATTGAGGCATAAATTTGTTTGTAGAGAGGTTCCAAGTCACCAATGTCTAAAAAGGCGTGTGAAGAGGTTAATAGCCCTGGCAACAGGTTTGAAATGAATCAGAAGTTGCATGATTGGACCTTTGACCAATCTTTGTTACTACTATGCAATGATGAAACTGGCAAAAGTGAACTCTGTCATACACGTCACATTTTGATGTCACAAACGTCACGTACTTGTTTTAATTACTGTTATAGCTGTGTAATAGTTACAATTTCTAGATTTCACATGAAACTAGTGTAACCTATATTAATAGTCCATGACAGGGTTTCTCAACCTATGGGTTGCAACCCCATTTGGGGTCACGAAATGTAATTTTGGGGTCGCGAAACAAATTAGTTTGACAAGTGAGATGTAAAAGCTTTTGTAAACTTTACAAAAAAAAGTAAAAATAGGCTTGCAGGGAGTCTATTTGTACTACATTTTTAGAGGCAATACCATGTTTCATGCTGTCATTTCTTCAGTAGGATGTCTGGCTATCAACCAATTATTATCAACCAAACACAATAGGTTATGCGCCATCATGTCATTGAATGTTTTAATGTACTGACCAACAGTGTTTTTTTATGGTATTTTGAGAGACCAAAACGAACTGAAATTTTTCCAGCGCTTTCTCAGAATACAGTAAAAAATTCATTTACTACCTTCATCAAAATGAACTCAAACCTTGCTTTACAGACATCCCGGTATTAAGACAAAATACTTGCAGTCTTTCAAAATTTGTTTGCGGTCAGCAACATCAAATCTTTAAAAAATCTCTGCCGACACATATTGACTTTATTGCATTCACTCCAACACAAAGGCATGCTTGTTTCGTGCTCTTCTAGGGGTTAGGCTAATTGCTTCGAGCGTACACTGAGTAATTTTAGATGAAAGTCAAAACCTTCATACACAATTTCAGAAGTACTTTGGACTTTGATTAAGGAAAAGTTTGATCCACAAACCATACACAACAGTAATGTAGCCAAAATTTGGAAAGGGCCAAATATTTTGACTTCAAGTGAGCAATAGTATCTGCTTTGGGGCACTTCCTCTTAAAGAACAAATAACAAGATAAACCAGAAATTTGAGGGGGACATGGCCCTCTTGGTTCCACCCTGGCTCTGCATATGATACACGATTGAACTTTCAGGAAGCCAAAGCCAGACACCTGCCATGGCAAGGATGAGTTTGCGGAGTTATTAAAGGACAAAGTTTGCAACTGGAATTTTCAAAACAGAGTTTGTTATTTTTGGATAAGAACAAAAAATGAATGCCCAGTCATTTATAATCTAGCCATTCATAAATTCTTAGCCTTTTGCACAACATGTTTGTGCGAAGCAGTATTCTCAAAATTGATAATCATTGAGTCCAAACACTGATCCTTTGTCAATAGTGTTGAGAATATCCTTTGTCCTCTGTTGTCTTGCATCAACATGCGAAATGGATGGTCTGTGCAAAAATCATCAAGTGAATCCATCCTGTTAGTTGTGCTTGATCTTCTTCTTTCGTTTGAGCGAGTTCTTCTTTTATCTACTGCTTGGCCACGCTAGATTTCAGGGCAGGTTTTGAGCAGCCATTCAGTTGTCTCATCGTCCAGAACTGTCAGGCCGTGCAGTCCATGGGGAGGTCGATGGATTGGACATTGGAGGACGACATGGTCGACAGATTGTTCTTCTGCGCCATACTCACAGGCCACAGAGGAGGCCATACCCCATTTGTACAAGCAGGAGCGGAAACGTCCAACACCGCAGTGGAGGCGGTTAAGCTGGACCCAGGCTCTTCTTAGGAGGGTCATTCTGAGGGGGTCTGTACCGGTGTCTTGAATTAAAGTGTGGAGTCTTGTGCGATTGTCCACCCACTCCGCGTTCCATTGATCATCCGCTCACTGCACTGCACGTATGTTGTTGTTGTCAGATAAACTGATGAGTTGCTGTGCGGCAGATTCAAATGGGTGTCTCGATTTGAGGCACCGTGCATTTGCACTCGATGGACGAGTGAGTGCTGAGTGGATCAGATGTCCAGGCTCCATGGCATGGNGTCCTAGAGATAGTTTGGCTCCACTGCGACAAAGCTCAGCAGGTTGGATGCCTGTTAGGATTGCAAGGTTGTCCGCTGGTGTAGGCATCTAGTCACAATTTGCCAGGCGTCATTGATGGTGGGGTCAATGAGGCGAGTATGAGCACTTCGGCACCAAACAGGAGCTCAGTACTCTGCAGTCAAATGGACCAGGGCTAGGGTGGCCATTCGCAATGTCCAGCGCCCTAAGCGGTGCCAGCAAGCCGCCCTAGAAGTGCGAAGTGACTCAAGGTGTCGGCGGTACATGAGCGACCTGTCCAACGTTACTCCGAGGTATTTGGGCTCGGAGCAGAAGGGCAGGGTTTCATTGACTTTTAGCTCACGCTTAGCTTCCTTGTTGGATGTAAGGCTGCATGACTGGTTTAACACTTTGAGAGCCGCCTGGTTTCGGCGATTTTTGCAAAAAAAACAGCAGTTTTTGGTTGCCTTACCAACGTCCTAGTTCCTCCGCCCATTGCGCGAGAGAGCAGTTCAGCGGCTCAAACGAATCGGCCAGTCTAGTAGATTACACTCAAAAAAAATTTTTTGCTTGGGGGGTGTGTTTTTTTTTGAGTGACGACATAAGTGGAGGACTTTTTGACCACCTTGGCCCACTTTGCCTGGCCCTGGGCGCCAACCGTTAGGTGGTAG
>JGI24159J19872_10000145_pt1 | contig 47688 bp, 33 predicted proteins | sample Ectturendosymbi4_FD_19872 | JGI IMG/M metagenome (IMG submission 19872) | reverse complement strand
GAAGGACTGGCAAATCTGATTAATGAGCAAGCGCTTCTTAGTAGTACTGGCAAGCACCATGCCTTGGGTACCTTTGACAAAGGTAAGCATTGTAATATGTCGTGATATATCGAACGTCCACGAACGTATCGAACGAACGTCCACGTGAGTTTTCTCAAGATGATTTGGTTCCAATAGCAGTTTGGTAGGATTCGTACCAATGAGGGAGCCATTACTGCAAGTTGTGCACCGAAATTGCGTTCCTGTTTTAATTATTGGTTTTTGTGTCATGATGTCGTTATTTGTCATTTGTTCGGGGGAGAAGAGCATAAGGATTGCTTGGCTGGCACAAGTTTTTGAGTTGCATTTTTTAAACTGAATTCCGTGGTGAAATTTGTTTACCTTTTGACAAAAGAAACACGCTGTTCCTGTGAATAGTTGCTGCTAATATAAAACATGTAGACTGATGTTCAAGACAACAGTGGTCTTCAGGAGGTAAGTTGGTAATTAAAACAATTCCTGGTGCGCCTACTTTCATGGCTTGTTGCAGTTTAGAAAGAAATAATAATTTGTTTACATGGTGATGCATCATTTCTGCCGACTGATGAACAGCAACCTGGGTCGCACAGTCATTCGAGTTGATTGTGGCTAAAAGAAGATACTGCAGCGAATGAAATTATTACAGAAAAAACAATTGAAAGGGAGGGGTTCAAAGGGCTGCAGGGTGTTATGATTAGAATTTTCGCTGAAACTTTACGTCCATTGGAGAACGCGTGACGCAGACAGGTGTCTAGTGTAAAAATATCTTGGTTTACTTTTACACACCGTCTGGAAATGCATTGATTCGCAACCAACGTAACAATACCGGTTCTGGGAGGTTGTCTCAGTTCCCGCCAAACCATTGTGTCAGATACTATGTCTGGCCGGTGGAGAATGAATGATGATGTACGCCGTGGTATGATAACAGTGTTGCCCGATGCAACACTAAATTTCAAATTTACAGGTTTCCGCAAACCCATAGAAACATATTGCAGACTCCTGGATGGGAGCCAATACATTCCTTCAAAAGAACTTGCTTGTTAGCGCTGAAATGCCAAAGAAAACGAATCATTGACAGGGATCTCCAGTGCATAGGAGATAAAAGCACCATGCCCCTCAGTCCTAAGAACTTCTACGCGCCTTGGAATTATGCTCAAAAGTTATTGTTGATCCGAACTTAGTGACAAAAAGTTATTGTCGATCCCAGCTTAGTGACAAAAAGTTATTGTCGATCCCAGCTTAGCGACAAACTGCAGCTTAGGACTTAGCCAGTTTACTTGAACCTGGCCATCAAAAGACTGGATTATATATGCAAGCTTGTTGCCTGCAGCAAAGTTTTCAGGATAGCCTGGAGGACAATGTTAGGATAGTGTCACTAGTCCTCCACCTAAGTTTGCATCAAGCAGTCATTTTATAATTTTTTGTGAACATTGTTTTCGAGATATTTGATCCCGACTATGACACTGCTCACATATTGTGTCGCGGATAGAAGTGTTTTTTACTAAATGAACCCAGTAGAACGCATTAGATGCCACTGATGCAGCAAACAAATTGTTTTCAAGTCAATCTTGTTTTACAACGGAATGGATAACTTTGACAATAATGCAGCTTAGGTTTGCTTTGAAGTAAAGAAATCTTACCGGCTTTGATGTCACCGCATTGTTATTGTAAGCGTCGATCTACGGAGTAGATTTTCTGACGATAGCGTTGCACAAGGATGCAGGGTGGTTATGACTTGAATCCAGAATGTACTCATTGTACATACGCGAAAGTTTCTGTGTATCTTGATGTAATTTTGTGTAAATTTATCATGCCGACCACACCATAGATTTTAATTTGCTTTTCGTGCACATGTTTAGTGCCGCGTTTTTCGTTCAATATCAGCGTAATTTTTGGTTTTATAAGCGAACGTGCGTGGAAATATTTTTATCAAGTTTTCTTTATCAGTCACGGCAAACTATTCAGGATAAACCATCAATGATGACGCCATCATACTTATGTGCAGGGGTCAGCGCATGCCGTGAAGTCAAAGTGCCCGATCAATCACTTGAAGCATTAAAGGAACAAGAAAAAAATGCTTTGGAACGAATAAAGGTTGACGGTTTCGTTTTTGCTTTTTTTGCGGTGCTGTAAGTTAAGGAGTATGTGTGGTTGAAACCATCTCCGATGGATCTTCGCACTTTCACATTAAATCTCATGCTTGCTTTTAAGTAAAGCAGTTTTGCAACAACTCCAATCGACCTCCAAAAGTACAGTCTACGAATTTTTGTGTTACGCGCAGTATTGCTGTTTTCGTTCGCCGAGGATTTGCAGTGATCCTGCGCTCATGGATCTGTACGACGCTGTAAATATCTAACGTGCAAATGTTTTTTCCAGGAATCCGAGAAAATCATTGCCGAGCTGAATGAAACATGGGAAGAAAAGCTTCGCAGGACTGAGTTCATTCGCCAGCAGAGGTGAGGATTGCTCTGCATTCAGACGCAACTCTTGCTTCGGGTCGTGAGACATTAGTCAACGAACCGGAACATTTCATCAGACTCTGTAACTTGACAACAATCACCACGGTTGTGGTATCTTACTGACGAAGGCCGCGTCGTTTTTGAAAATTAACAGTTGATTAAAACTTTTATTCAAATTTCTCTTTAGCTGTTTCCGCAAAAATGCAAAACTTAATCTCGAATGTTTCATTACGCCTGTAAAGACGACCAGACAAAAGAACAAAGGTTTTGCTTGATGAGTCGTGTACAACACGTTTGAAATATTTAAACGGCTGCATTCAAAGTACACGCAATGCGTTGAATAAGGAATGACGGGTGCTGGTAAAAAAAACAATCCTTCCTCAGCAAGCGTACTTACTGGCAGTGGATTTTTTAAACAGTAAAACTTCTACCCACTGAGCCCTACTTAGTTTTTTACATTTTCATAAGGTCGACATAGATCGAGCTACTTTTTTATTTAAAGTAATTTGCATTAGAAAAGGTACTAAGCACTGTCTTCCGGAAAAAATTTCTCCAAGTCTTGACTTTTCGGTGCCTTCGTATTTGGTTTTGCTTGAATTGCTTGTACAAAATATGGAAAGCACTCTTTTCTGATTAGTCGATTGTCGTGGAGAAAATTTTTCTTTGGACGTTTCTATGGAAACCGCGCAGCACAACGTGAACAATCGCTACGCTGCCGCAGGAGAGGCAGGGATGGCAGACTTTTGTGTTGCCTCTTTAACTATAGGGGAAAACATCGTTGTAATGCCATTGCAACGTTTTTCTCAGCCCCGGCTTGAACTTTTTGCCATTTTACTTCGGTCATGCTTTCTTGTTACGAACCGTTGCCCCGCCGGGTCCACTGCGACCTACATCTCTGGCGTTTTTTCGCACTTTCGCTGTTGGACACATGTAAAGTTTGACTTTCCAGAGAAAATGCTTTGATGGAACTGGGCGTGTCGTTGCGCGAGGACGGCGAGACGCTGGGAGTGTTTTCTCCGAAGAGAACGCCCCACATCGTCAACTTGAATGAAGATCCTCTCATGTCGGAATGCTTGCTTTATTACATCAAGGACGGCATAACAAGGTGAGCAGTTATTTCTTTTGAACTAGAACCCCATTACATGTTTGCAAATGTCTGAATTGGTCCCAATTTCTCGGCATCCGTGGTTGATCTCTACTGATCACGGTCTTTGACAGCTTTTCTGCTGAATTACAAAGCGTTTGTGCGTATGGCATCAACTCTTTGAGCTTCAACAGCCTTGCTTTCTTTTCAGGGTTGGCCTTTCTTCAGCCAAAGTCACGCAAGACATTGTTCTGAGCGGACAGCACATCAAAGACGAGCACTGCATACTGCAGTGCAAGCGATCTTCCGCCGGCGAAAGTATGTTGCTGTTGTTGCCAGGCTCCGTTTCTTGCCGTGAAGTGAAGATCGCTAACGCAGTGCTATCAACCGCACGGACAGCGCGTTGTCGAGCGCGCGTCGTTCTGTCTGTGCATGGGGCTCGGCGCTTGCTGTGGTATTTTACTGCACGTAGCTTCACCTTTTGCGCTCCTGCCTTGCCTGCGGTAAGGCAATCGATTCTCGCACGTCTGCGGGGAATATTACTGCTGTCATCTGGGGAGCCACTGCGCTCCGAACGCTGTTGGATTTGAAATCATTTTTAATTGGCTTTCTGCCTTTAATGAATCAGACTATTGCAACGCACCGTAGTGTTGGACCGATGTGCGCTTTTTCATTCTTTGTGTTTTGATCGCATCTGAAAATAACGTATAGTTTTGTTTGATGCTTTGCTTTATCCAGAACTTTCTTTTGCAAGGTGCTATCCTGTGTTCGAAACATTTACTTTTGCATTCGTTGAACGAATACAACAGTTCGTTTGTTTTTATCCTCCCCCGTTTATTTTGCGGTCCGAGTAACATATTCACACGAATCCAGGCATAGTGAGCATCATTCCTTTCGAGGACGCACAGACATTTGTAAATGGACGTGAAATCCACGAACCGACCGAACTACGGACAGGAAGCCGCCTGATCATGGGAAAAAATCACGTGTTCCGTTTTATGAATCCTGATCAAGGTATTGTTCGATTGCATTAATTTTTATGAAGCTTAATTAGGGCCACCCTTGTGAGCGAGCGTCACAAAGCACATGCTTACCATCTAATCTCTCACGTTGGCGTGTTGCCCTTGGTTTCTTGACGAGCAAATCGGTTCGATTCGTACGAAGAGAGCTTGCTGGGTTGCCACGTATGCGCGACGAGATGTGCCTTGCGTGTAACAGCGGCTCTCGCACGCCAAAGCTGTAGCTGTGCTGGACGAACCGCTTAGGGTTAAACATATATTGAACTGATGTCTTGAAATTTAGACAAAGGAACTGGAAAACGAAAGAGTTTTTTTCCGGATTTCCTCCGTAGCGTTTCCTGAACTGAACTTAAAAGCTGTACGCTTGCTTCGATGGGAATCTGTTGTTCTCTGTAATCGCCCGCGTTATTTACATATGGTTAATTTTATGAATGCCTAGGGTATCAACGGTGGCTTGCATAATGTGCACAGTATTTAGTTATCTCATGATAAACAAAAACAACGAACTTCGATGCGGATATTTCGTTGACTTAGGGCCAGGGTTTTTATAGCAATCTGTGTTTACGTCAATCGAAGTTCTGTTCGTGAAGTACAGTCAAAAATCTATTATTTGCTTTGGAATGGCAGTGATATGACTATACACTGAAATCTGTAAATGCTTCTTCGCATAATTACGATTGTTATGCCATGCTTTCGTACTGCAACATTTCTGATTTTTCATATGTTTTAATGTTACCGATGTTCAGCTCGATTGCAAAGAGAACAGTGTGATCCAGTGTCAATAGAGTCACCAACGGAACCTGTGGACTGGTCGTTCGCGCAACGAGAATTGCTCGAAAAGCAGGGAATTGACATGAAGTTGGAAATGGAAAGAAAGTGAGTAGTTTCGTGACAGTGATGACAATCGTGTCATTGTCCGTAAAAACTGCTAACTTGCCGTTAGACGGTGTTTGGCAGCAAGGCAGTGCAAGGTCGTTCAAGGCCAAGTGTTTGAAAACGTGTTGTACTTTAGAACAGGATTATACGAGAATTCATAGCGCCCCGGATATGCAAACAATAGTTATCTCTGATTAGGAAGTAACTCTTAGTTTGTCATCACGCAGTTTGTTGTACGTGGCAGCTAACTGATTTGTCATTAGAAACCTCTTGGTTGTCACCGTCCGTTTTGACTCGATAGTGTCAAGAATGAAGTAAACAGTCGTCTCTGTAAACCGCAATATGCACTAAAACGTAGCTTTTTACGTATTGGCGTAAACATGACGTGATCCATGAGTCATAAAACACGGCACTGCCTTATCGATATATGTTCATGAAAGAAACTGTTCTTGAAGCTTTCATCCTGCCGTAAGCTATCGCTTCAGTGCCACCGTGTTTTCCCCTAAACAAAAAGAGTTTGAATTATTTATTAAGGTTGCAAGAGATGGAGCAGCAGTACAAGCGAGAGAAAGAAGAAGCTGATTTCCTACTGGAGCAGCAAAGGCTGGTAAGTCCCTGTGACATACAAGTTGACTGTGTATTCCCAGTTGACTGCTGCGACAGTCTGTTGTTCCAGTCTGCAATTTACTAAGTGACGCAGTTGCAAGATATAAGGCTTTTCCAAATCGCCAGTGAGACTTTTGACTTTGCATCTCCAGTAACAAAGTCTTCCAGTCACTCAAGAACGTTTGTATCTCTCCAGGGCATAAGTTTGTTCCTATAATGAATTAGCTCATTGTAGGTTGTTGATACCACATTATTCACAACTATTTCCATCAGATTGGTTTAATTGGTGAAACCAAGCGACGTAGAAGCCACTATATATTCAACGTGAAAAACTACACCGAAAGGTTGTTTGTATTCGGTGAGAGTCTCCGTTTTTCGAATTCGCGCTGTGTTGGCAATCCATTTAGTTGCATCGCAAATAGCCAAGTTTTCAAAAAGTGCTTCCGTAACTTTCCTATCCGTAACACCGTGATGTGGATTGTTGTATATTCTTCACAATAATACGCTTTGTTCCATTCACAGCAGCGGCTTCAAAGTCTTGTCAAAACATACTTGTGCTTTGGCACACTGTGTTTCGTTAATTAACGAACTACTCTCCCGCACCACAGAGGCAAACTTTTATGACCTTTCTCGCGTTTGCGACTTACTAGGTTTTGTGGTAGTTTACTTCCTGCATTAATCTTTTTAGTGTATTGGTGCGGGTTAACGTTGGGTCCCATGTTATTAAAAGCGTCGTCAGGTGCTAGAGCAGATTATGCGCTGTGTTGTAAAGAGGTTCCTTGTGTCTCATTCTATGAATGTTGTTTTTCTGCACGTGAATACCTTCACATACTCTTACAATGTATTCTGTTGAAGTTGTGAATGCCGGTCAAATCAGCATCACTCCATGCAGGGCCGGCCCAAGACAGTTCTGCGATCTATGCAAGCTTCAATACTTACGTCCCCGCTACACGTCACATTCAGGCCATGGAAACCAATAAATAATGCGGATTTTGCGCCCCCTTAAATCTGCGCTGTAGGCGGCCGCCTAGTTGACTTAGTGAAAGGGCCCGCCCTCACTCCATGTTACCAAGGCATTTTCAAGCGTTCACGCCAGATTTCATTTGCCTGGCAACCGCAGCGACTGGCAATCCAGGCATAGGCGAAGGTTTTTTTCGGTCATAGACCGAAGTTTTTTTACACGACCGAAAAAAGTTAAGTCAATTTGGTCATAATGTCCGAAAAGATAGACTAGCGAATACTGTTAACGGCGAGTTTTAATGGTATTATGGGACAAATGTCCGAAATGTCTCAGCGAAAAAATAATCCTAGGGCATTGGCGGTTTTCTCGATCTTTCGCGTGCTGCGTCCGGCGTCTTTTCAAAGATAATGACAAGCCGTAGTACGGCGAGACCTGGTCGGGGCACGCGCTTTCCATTCAGTTAAGCGGTTGACGATGAAGCACAATGCTCAAGTTTGCGAGACTAACAGACGTAGTGAGAGCATGCTGAACTCAACAGCACCGTCTTATTTCATTGTAAGTAAAAATGCTCCCTTCTGTGATGCTCTTGTTGCTTTTGAAAAATGCCAGAGTTTTGGAAGCTTTTATGACCTATTGTTCCTTCCTAACCTTTGTTGCTGCTGTTAACCGGCATGTAACTTACCGCTATCTTTCTTGTTTCTTTCATGTACTTCCACTTTTCTCTTCGCTCTTCCTTTCCTTCCTCGCTGTTTGCTTCCGTGGACCCCGCGCCAATACGCTCTGACTGGGCGATCGGCTTCTGACTGGCCAGCAGAGGCAGAGCAGTGGCGCGTACGACAGTCAGCTACCGTGCGACGAAAGCTGGAAGCTGATCACGAAGCTTCGTCAGGACGTGACGCCCGAAAAGCTTCGAATGATTGTGAATCGTTGCGGGTTGCCAACTGGCGGCAAAAAATCAAGTGACCTCGAAATTGACTGTTTCGATTTAAAGTCCCAGGCAACCAGATCGGCTCGGAAAACGGGATGGATGACAATGGCCGATATAAAAGTGCAAGCTGTAAAGGAAATTTGCTACTTGGTGGCTCTGAATGGCTTCAACATGACCCACAGTGAGATTGAAGCTATGTGTTTGCTGCGTCTGCAAGACATGTGTCAACAGTACGGCAAACGCGATCCAAACCCATCTGAGACGTGGAAGTCGGTAGCTAGGGACGTGATGGATACGATTGGCATCTGCGGTGATGGTAAAAGCGACAAAAGCTTTATCTATGGTTCTAACAAGGCTGTTATTGTTGACGACGCAACGTTGTACGATTTCGAGCGCAGAGAGGTCGTCAAAGATGTTGTGAAGGAGTTGGTCGACAGAGTCGTTGGTGATGATTCAACCGTCGAATCTCAGGCCGAAAATCAGCCGGCTGACGAGGTGAGGCTTTTGAAGGACAGCATGTCCACGCTGATCGAAATGCTGGAAGGCGTGAAGCAGGACAACGAATGTAAGCAGGAGGAAATGCAGTTGATGAAAAGAAAAATGGAGGAGATGGAAAAGGCTTTCTCCGGAAACGCACAATACGGAAAGTCCCTGTTGATGGAAGAATTCGTCAAGGACGTTGCGTCAAACATGACGCGGGGCGACGCGCCTGCGAAGAAAGCGAACACCAATACAGTTTCCAGCGACACGTCCGACAGCGGCAAACCTGCGTCGTCGAAATCCGACGCTTACAAATCCCCGCGTTTCATCCAATCGGACGACTTCAGCAAACCGTCGCCGGGCGTTGTCGTTCCAGACCACATCAAAACCAAGGACGAGCAGATAGCCTGGTTGATGGAGAACGACGTCGCTTTTCGAAGAGGCAGGCTGCGTTGGGAGGCGCAGCAGAAGCGGCACCAGGCCAATTTGCGGTCGCAAGAAATCAATAAGGAACGGCGCAGGCAACTGCGGGACGTTCAGAAACAATCTAAACCCGACCAGAACTTCCCAGCTCCCCGGTTTGCGTTCAAGGGCAACGGCCAATGCCAGAAACTGGAAAAGAAACGTCAGCCGACAAGAAAATATTTCGAAGGTCCGCGAAGAAAAACGTTATCTTGTCTTGAGGCCAATTCCAAGGACAAAACGCAGCATCGGAAGAATTTCGAAACGCGTTTCAAAGATGAAGTGACTGTTCAGGAAAATGCTAATGATTCTTCGCCAACAAATGTCAACAAGGATCAGGTCGCTAACGACCAAGTTAATTCAGATGCTAATGAAGGAATGAAAACTCAGCCTGGGCCGCAGCAGGGCCTGCTCACCCGTGCTGGTCCTTCGAACAGCGTGCCGCGTGGACGAAACTACTACTTTCAGCAACGCAGAAAAACTTGGGGAGCTTTTCAGGATCCGTATGTGAATAAATCTCCGTCACAGCCGTCGGTCGAGTTGAATTTTCCCCACAAACTGCATCGCTCGGACGCGCATTCGCGAAACATTGGGACCTACACGAACTGGAGCCAGCCAGTGTACCACCCTTCCTGGATCCCTGATCCGTCGTATGGTTACAGGTTTGGCAACCCCGCGAATTACTATCAGTTTCCAGTATCGCACTACAGGGCTGTGCCTGAATCCACAGCTTTCCCCCCTCTTGCCAGTTACGAAATAGCGTCGACCTACAACAACAACCAGTCACTGGAAAACATCCAGCAAGCGCTTCCGCCGTATGGGTTTTACGAACCGCTTCAAGCAGCAAACGTCCAAAACCGCGGGCCCGAGCGTGTGCAGTTTTTCATCGGTGAAAATCCAAGACATAGCTCATCGTCGTCTGCGATGTACGACCCCCTCCCTCCGCAGATATACCACAATCCACTTGACGGACCATCGTCTAAGCCTGACGTCGTCCGGTCGAATGAATCGCCTCCTTACATGTCCACGGCTACCGACGATCTTGGCAGCCTTTCTGTTGAACCTTTGAAACTCACCGACAGCCTAGATGCAGCAGCGGACGGAAAAGTTACTGGAGATTGCAGGAAAAGAATGCCCTGTCAGGGTATTTACCAACCCCCGTTTCGTCGTCAAACTTTTAGGAACGGAGATGTTTCCTGAACATCTGTCGTGTGAACGTGGGGGAAACAACGCGTTATTCTTAGTTTAACGCAACATTGTGTTACTCGGTGCTTGGGTCGCAGTATGTTTTTTGCCTTGGTTCTTTTCGTTTTTTCTAATCACGATCGTAACTGTCCATTCAAAATAGCAAGTTGCTTACCGAAAATTTCATGCGTAATTTTACTCCTTTGCTACGCACCTGCAAAGGTTTAGGTTCGGTGATTACTTGCCTCGGTTTGCAGTGTTTTTGTTGAAGATAATGTTCTGACCACTTAATGTGAAGGTTTTACTTAGGACCTTCATTTAGAAATAAAACAACTAAGATAACAGCCTGTCATTTAAATCTTTACTTTTTGCTGCGATGAAGTTGAGTTGCTTTGATTCATCCTTTTTTCGTAAAACTTGTTTTTCTGAAAAGGTCTAAAATCGCAGTGTGTTGCTGATACACTGAAATGAACAACTATATGCATATGTCTAGACAATTTTAAGGTTGAGTAAGTTGCAAATTACTTTCATTGAAATGGTACGATAGTAAACTCGCTCCAAAAAAGTAAACGATGTTTACGGAAGAATATTGTATTTTCACTGCGTCAGATGTAGGCACCGTCGCTGATGAAACGATTAAGTATTGTAGTGATTGACATCAAGTGATTTCTCAGCCATTTTCTATTACATTTGCTCGAACTGTTGGTTTTCTTTGCATGTCAGCAAACAAGCAACGAGACAAACTACATGTTGTTAGCCTTTAGTTTCGAAGCTGATGTCAATTATTGCCTTACGTTTTTCTTAACTTTTCGATGCGTGTTTGCTGCTTACGTCTGTGCTTGATTTGCGCCACTGCTTTCAGCTTGTCGTGCACTGCGCTGCTTTTCCTCAAAAGAAGTCTCTTGACGAAATAATATATCGTTCGGTCAAGTGCTGAGATTTCAGCAGGCGCGCAATGTTAAGGCAAGCACGTGCGATGTAAATTGTTTGAAAAATGCCCTCGCTGTGTATTTTNCACGTAATTTTGTTCTGTGCTCGTAGCGTGCGGTTTCCGTGATAACGCTTGGTTGTGTTGCATCATGTCTTGTGAAATAACTTTTGCNCCTGCCTGCCTCGTTTATGCTATCGATTTTTGCTTATAATTTCAGTGCTGGGTATTAGTTGAGTAACTTGAATTTCCGTACTGCTTTATGTTGCCACAGTTTTCAGTTCGATTTTGTCATTATGTAAATTCACGTTTTTGGGCCCAGTCAGTTAAGATTCGTGGCCTGTCTTGCATTTCCTGATGTGTGATTTTTCACGGCACAACTTTGATGATCAACCGAATTTTGTTTTTCACGAGCATCCGCAAGACTAACATTTTCCCGCGATCGACCAGAACATTCTTCCCATAGGTTTCGAACCATTCATTTCACCATTGCACTTCACTATTGCAATGCTTTTTGAAAATCAACTGCGTAACTTTTTTTCACAAGAAATGTCTGCTTACTATCTTTTTCACGGCTGTAAATGTTTTGCTTTAGGCAACTGCGTCAGTTGTATTGATCTTCGAAAGAAGGCTTTCAGATCTGATTTGCAAGAACAAAATGCAAATTGCGTGCTTATATTGAGATACCGCTGTCTTTCCTATGATGGCATCGATGTCTTTCACAGTTGTCACACCTTTGGACGTTCGTAAAATATCNGTTGAACTTTTTTCGTGAAAGCCATGGGTACGTAGTTGCTCGTGTAGCCAAGAAACGATCATCAATGNTGTACGTTTTTGAGCTATGTTTTAGATGGCGCTCATTTGCGTCTTCCGATAATTCTACCATTTTATTTCGAAAGTTCGACTGCGATCGTAGAACAAATTCACCACTTTAGGTTTGCGCATAAAATAACAAGACTCTTGAGCTACCGTTCTCTTCTAAAAAAGATTACCAGGTTTTCGTGGAAATCTTTTTAGGCCACCAAATGCTCCAAAAACGTTCGTACGTCTGACGGAAACGTTTAATACGAACATAGTTTGCGCATCAGTTAAAATTTCGATTTTCTGATGTTTCCATGTCGCGTCTATCGTCGACGAATAGTATTGACGGCGCTGCTTTCATGTAGTCAAAGACGTAGCCCTGGTCGAGTTTCGTTCCGGTAAGTCTTTCATCCTAATCATCTCCTCGCTTTTATTGCTCATTCTGCGCAAACCTGTTCTTTTGCTGAACGCTTCCACAGCATTTGAATAATCCCGGTTGAAGTATTTGTTAGATAGCGTGATAAGACAATTTGTATAAAATAGGAAATAGCACTTTTGAAGGTCCTCTGTAAATTTATAGCAAAGGTGTGGATAGTCCGCTGTTATAACTTTAACCTAGCCTTTTTCTTGACTTTTCGGCACGAAAAGTTACTGCTCTGTACCACTAATTTAAATGCATGTCACACCTGTAAGTTATATTTAGTGACATGCAACATACTATATTTTTGCGGATAGCATGTCGTAGAGGAACCTCCACGTACTTGGCCCGATATTATATCACAAGGATGTTTATGTCAACCTAGTTGCTCCATTCTTTTTTCTGATGGACCATCCGTTCAATATCAGAAAACAGAAATTACTCACCGAAATTTTTTACCGTTTTGGTAAAGGTGGTCTCGTTCGCCACAGCCGGGCTTTGAAAGTCAGTGACGCAGCAAAAAATCGTCACCCACAGCCACATCCCAGTGTGAGAAAACTTCAAGGTAGCAGCATTGCGGTGAAGCGGTTAAATTGGCAATGCATGAACCGGTTTCATTTAAAAATACCTCGACAAAAGAACCACACTGGTTTGGTTTGTACTGGTTCGCCTGTGGGATCAATTTAATATCAAAAAAACAAATGGCATATGAATGGTCGGTGTTTGCAATTTCGTACCATTTTTTTACTTTTCTGGCATGCTTTCATTTCTGAAGATGCACCACTTAATGTAGGCTGCGTAAAGCCGTGGTAGCACCAAGTTGCAGCTCAGTACTATAGTGTATAATTGGAAACGTTTACAATGGTAACTTATTTGGATTTTGCATGCATGTTTTCAAAAATTTTTGGCAATAAAGGTTTTCTCATCAGCTCTTGTTTGTGTAAACTCTGATTTCACGAACTCTAGGACTTGACTGCTTTTCAGCTGTTGCTATGTGGATTATCATAATAACCTGTTTAGCTTGCCAACCAATCGATCTGAATATAAGTCCCCAACAAATCTTGAAAAAAAAGGAAAGTCGCACTGCCAGACTACTTCCAATACGATGTTGTTCTCTTGCTTATGATGGTTTCAAGAAAGATATCAAAAATTTTCAGCCCATCCACAAGAGTGAAACATGTTCTGAAAACCAACTCTGTGCAGAGCGTTTTCCATTCGCATACTTGATCAGGGCGCACATCACCGATTGGGAAAAGTGCCGTGCTGTTTACTGGTCACATGCAAATGACAGCATTCGATCAAAGCAAACTTTCGAGAGCCAGCAAAAGCTTATTTCAGAGAAGTCTGTCATCCAGCTATGTTAGATGAGTTGCCATTGAAATTAACCGAAGCCAATGCAACCGAAATCCGTTTTTGGTGTCACTTCCTCATTTACGGCTGATGTCAACTTTTTCACGAGCACTCCGATGTGACTACGAGTTCTCCTTAAGTTCAGTTGTCAGTCAATGCAATGGACGTAAATGCGTAAAGAGGCGTATTACGTTCAAAGCAACGTTCTTCCCACTATGTGTTTGTTCAGTTCACACTTCTACATGTCATCTGTGATGAAAGAAGGGAAAATAATTTTTTTAGTGACATATTTCAGTATGTGGGAGCATGCAAAATATTTTTTCTATCTTTACATATCCCACTAGGAAGTAGAATTCGCGTCGTATTGATACTATTCAAGACCAAGCGTTCTTGCTTCACGAACTGTAAGGCAGTTCATTTGCCACAATCAGCAACTTTGATGAAGTCGCTATTTAAGAAAACTTCGTCGGTCTAATTCCGGAGAACCTTACGTAACTTTCAGAAAACGCTGAAGCTAACTGAGATTAGGTAAGCTGCAAGCTCGATCGACATCATTCTGTTGTCGAGCGAAATAGGCCGAGGAAATGATGATATTCAGAGGTCACACAAAGCCCCGCTGTTCTTTGAGACCTGTGTGCTTCACCGGGTCATTCCACACGTCGGTTTACGTCAGCCTGATAAGGTTTCTCTATGACGCGTGGCACTGCAAATAGCTTCCTTTTCATCTGAGATGCACTGCACACCACAGCAAGAAAAGACTGAAGTGCGTTTTAGGTACTAATACGATTAAAACGGTCTACAAATATCCGGAAATGATGCTCGCCACCAGAGTTCTTCACATGAAATATTGACCACATACTGTATTTTTTAATTCGGACGGAGAATAGGTGTTTGAAACTGACTACGATGTATTTCAGCTTTTCCTGTTAAGTTTCCTACCTTTCCTTTGGATGTTTGGAAAGCGACTTCCGTCTAAAAGTGAAAAATATTACACCTTGTTTGATCTCGAAAAAAGTGAAATTCACAAAGGTTGTGAACACATATTTAAAAGAAAACTGCAAAAATGCACGGACACTTTGCCAGAAGTATAGTTGATTACTTCTAACACAGGCAACGTATTGGTGTAACTGTGGTTTGCAAACATTAAGATAAGACTATAACATGAAAGCACTTTTCGATTCTGGCTATTGGTGAAACAAGCTTTGAGCTCGCTTACAAGCTTTGCTTTACTGGAGTTCAAGAACAAGTGTTAAAGCCGTCGTTATTTTTGTAGCGATTAAATAGGATATTTCACGTGTTGATTGTGATTCCCCTGCCGAATCCGTGAGCTGTTAGTTGTCCTTTCTGTAATGGATGGTTAGACCGCCGTTAATTTCTACGAACCTTATTTTTCCGAAGATGGAGTACCCAATCAATATCGTTGGGAAAGTAGGTATTGGAAGTTTCATTCGCTGAAATTTGTGCTTTTCAAGCATGTGGAACAAAGTGTCTCCGCGTTTTGTGGATAAAGATCGATTTTGACTTTTTTCTTATCAGTTTTGTGTCATTAGGAATATGAACATAGACTGGAAGTGCTTCAGCAACAGGTAGAGACACAAGCGCTGAGCTCCAATGAAATACACCCAGCTCCAGTTGATAGAGGTAATTGTTGTGTAGTTTGTTTGAATACGTATGTGAATAAAATGATGGTTTGATCAGCATTAGCTGAACTATCCTTGAATTAATCCAAGAACAATTTGTGGCAGCAATCTTTTTGGCTTAGCGATTGCTTCTGCTACAGGCACGGGACCACCAGGCATTTCGCTTGTGCGTGAAGAAGTTATATCTGTAATGTTTTACGTTCCTTACAGTGGTATTTTTCTTCATTCCTTTGAAGTAACTGGTAGAGCAGTTACGCCCAATTAAAAAAAAGCTTGCCGAAATACTTCACAAACGCAATTTTCTAAAACAAGAAAAAAGGCAAAACGGATACTTATTTATATAGAGACGACAGCAAGTGGATACTTACCATATTTCTTGGGAAATGAATTGCAAGATCAAGCTTATTAAAAACTAAAATCCAAGTGGGACAAAAACAAAATCTTTGTTTGGCCCTGTATATATAAATGTGACTGTTCCAAACAAAGATTTTGTTTTTGTGATTTTCACCTGTTGATACAGCTGTCGAGTCCCTCCGTAAAAAAGTGCCATCCATATGCCTTCCTGTCAGCGCTTACTAAGAAAACAATATTTGGGAGGAAGACTCTCGAAACCCTAACCCGGTTTCCTGTTGCAGAATGAGTTTGAGCTGCGCGGTTAAATCATATTTCCAGTGCGTTTGTGACTCTTGCAAGTTTTGAGCGTACACGAAGTTTTTTTGCGGAACCAACCATTTTTCTGCACAGTGAAAAGTCCTGCACCGTCCACGTGCTCTAACACGGGATGGACAGAGCACCATCGGCAGTTGGCACAATGGGCCTGGGACATATGGCGAGGATATCAGTTCACATCGCTGCGAGACGAATTGTGGGGAAATGCCATATTCCTCAAAGAAGCCAATGCCATTAGTGTCGAATTGAAGAAGAAGGTCGTATGCATGACTTTTTTTCCAGTAGCCTGTTTTTGCACCTGATCGGTCGTTTGATTTGAAAACAATGTTATTAGTGCGTCCTGTAGTAGCCCTGTTAGATTCATGATACCTGCTGCCATGTTGTCATGCGTCCGAAACATGTCTCGTAAACTCCAGTCCCGAAAGGCTCGTTTGCAATTGATATGTAGTTGCATTCGGTAAAGGATATGACCGCCAGCGCGGGTAAAATACTAATTGTGCTGAAGGAGCGTTGAAAGCGTTAGTTTATGTTGGGATAGGTAAAAGCTCGAAGTTTGCTGCAAGCTTCCGAGGAATCCGCCGACTGGGCTTTGCTTATTTCTTAGCTTGCGATGATTCAAACTCGCAGATATCTGTATTCAAGTAACGAGTCTCCACAAAGTCGACGAAGTCGAATCAATCTGCAGATTAAAAAAAAAAAATGATATCGTTTTCACGTAACTCTATGCATCGTCAGTCTTGAAATCCTATTCTATTTTAATAAGATATCAGAATTGAGGATGCTTAGAGCTACGTGAAATTGAATTCCTATTAGAAAAAATGTGCTGATTGATTCGACTTGGGGCCTTAGTACCTTATCATGGCATATGCAGAACCCACTTGCTGCAAACTTCTTTTTTTATTCGGCAACGCGTAATACATTTGACATCAGTCTTCTTGATACATAACGTTGAATTCGTTTTTAAGTCACGAAAGCCATTGAGAGACGAATGTTGTTACAGGTGCTGTTTCAGTTCGTGCTCTTGACCGACACGCTTTATTCTCCGCTCCCTCCTGACTTGGTCCCTGCTCAAGAGGCGGGCAGGCCTGGCCCATGCAACAGGACGGTGGTCGCAGTCAAAGTCAGCGACCACAAGAACGGGGCCACTCATCTGTGGTCTCTGCAAAAGCTCAGGTTGTTGTCGAAGTAGTCTTTTTATTTTATTCGCTACTTCACGCTCGTAACTGGCAGAGGGTAAACCATGATATCTTTCTGGCTGTAACGGTAACCGAGAAAATCTGTCGGTGTGCGCTTAAAGTTCCTTTTTCCTGTTTGCTTTCACGTTTGGATTTGACAGCCACGTTTTTGACAGAGTTGGTTTGTTTTTGGTGTTGTCGACCTGACGAACGTTTAATGCTGCGCACAGGCAACGGCTGGAACTGATGCGAAAAATGTACGACCAGATGTCGGACATTCCAGGCGACCCCGCCCTGCCTTCTGCTAATCCCGACCCCTTCAGAGACCGCCTCGCTTGGATTAAAATGCTGGGAAGGTGACTGTGTTTTGCAACTGTTGGCGAATGTTGAAGTTTAAGAGATTTTGTCCAAGCTTTCGAATTCTTTTTCTCGCACCATCAGTACTGAACTTTTCAACGTGATGTTGCGAGGGAAGTGTTGCAAACGCTTTCTTTGGGCCAGTGGCAGCTTCAGGTTTTCTTTCCTGTAGAACAGCTCCTTTTGCCATTAAGACTGCAGCATTTTTTGTGCAGTGCGTTCGAATTTTGTCAAGAAAATTAGAACTGATAATGACCTCTGTGCACGCTTGTGTTGTGGACGACTTATCGTTTTCTTTGTCCAAGATTTCTCGGTGCGAAATTGCTGAAAAGGGGTGCGCGACGAGCTTATGCAGCACCAGCATAACCAGCGTTCCGCTCTGTTTTTTGCTTTGCTCTGATCGATCGGATGGTGACGAAACGCTGGCGGCTAAAAACGGTTGATTGTCCGTGCATGCACTTGCACGTCCGACTTGCTGTATTGTGACATGCATTTTTTTAAATCTTTCATCGTAATCATGGCTTTGCTCTCGGCTGCGAAATTCGCCCCGCTGAAGGCGCTTGCAACGGCCCACGTTCTCGCTGTCCTGCCTCCGAAACAACGCCGCCGACGACTGCACGCCCGACTGTGGCAACACGCCGATCAGTAGCAGCCCTGTTGCTGATTGCAGATCAGCGAACACGAGCAACTTCCCCGTCGTTGCGTCCGACTCCAGCTTCCTCGGGCGTCGCAGCCCGACGGTCAATGCCTTCCCCGCCGCGCGCTCTACCCCGTCGTCCCCTGTCGGCATGCATAAGTCATCTTCCATGTCCGATCTTGATTACGAGTCGGCCATTTATGCCCTTCTCAGTCACCAGGATCCTTTCTATGACCGGACGCCGTGGTTTAACATCGTCGGGAGGTTGGTGTCGCGTTCCTGCTGGCAATGTAACATGAAGGCCTATATAAGGGTGGTCCAGAAAGATGTATCCATTTTTGATAAAGCAACATTTTGTATTGAAAAGAATACTTCGTCAGTTTTTTCATTGGCCTGTCTTACAGACACGTAAGTTTTTCCCCTTACACCACAAATTTGCGACCACAGCTCAATACTTTGTAATGTGCTCGATCCAAGCTTCTTGGCGCTGAATCACTGTGGCTACTCTCGCACATTGAAGTTTGTAATGACCCTATCCAACATCTCATGGGAATTCTCCTCTTCTCCGTTCGAATATTATTCTTGAGCGCATTAAAAGTTTGGGGATTGCTAGCGTAGACCCTGTCTTTTAGGTATCCCCACAGAAAATAATCTAAAGGGTTAGATCTGGAGAATGTTCAGGCCAAGGGTGGTCTGTACAATGGAAGATGGGCCTGTCCCAAGGGAAGTATCGTTGGAGTGAAGCATTAGAGCAATGCAGTGTTGTTCCATCCTACAGATAAATCACAGTACCTATGTCCACTCCTCGTGTCCACCTCAGTACCGGAATGAATTTTCTTAGTAGTTGAATATATTGCTCTATTTTCACGGTTACCAGACGTCCATTAGCATCCTATAATCAGTATGACTCGATATTGCTATTAGGACCCAACACGCACGAAACAGTCACTTTCTCCACGCTAAGTGAGCGATACTGATGCTCATGAGCCTGAGCCCCAAAGTGCATATTCTGTTTCTTCACGTGATCGCTAAGGTGGAAATTTGCCTCGTCACTGAAAAAAATGTAAGTCCAAGAAATCAGGATGGTATGTGATTCTCTGACTGATGGTTTGCCCAAACTCACGTCTCTAAGCCTTTTAGCATCGACCTGAAGTTGTAAAATCTGTATCTTATACGGAAACAGGTGAAGATCCTCGTGCATTATGCACATAACTGAACTTGAAAGATCTGTCTCCTGGGACAAACGTCTTGTGGATTTTCTCGTCTCACAGTCACGATGTGATTTCTGTCCTCGCTGACCATGGCCGGCCAATGCGACCTTTAATGTTATCCTGTACACTTCCCGTCTCCCTGAATTTGTGCAGGAGGCGGTTTATTGTTAGTCTGGTTGGAGCGTTTCTGCCTGGAAAGTCCCTCCGAAATTTTTGAGTTCGGACAATTCATTCCGTTGCGAAATAGGCTTCTACAATCTTGATCCACTCCTGCACGAAGTACCTTGCTGCTTGATCCACGGAAGCTGGGAAATAAAACTTAGGAGCTCTATGATGTACCTGGAGAAGCCTGTGATAATTTGACATTCATGATAGCGATAATAAAATGGATACATTATTTTGGATCACCCTGTGATATACAAATACATCATTGAACGTATTCAGATCATGTGCATGTGGTTACGGGTATTATCATTTTGATCCGCACTGGGAAATGACGTGAACTTCGCATGGTTGCTTGCGTTTATGTTACTTGCAAGGTGGCGTCAAGAGCATGAATGCATTTAATTTGATTTGGAACTTGAGCGTACTTTGAAAGTGTTCCGAAGAAGAAATATAAAAATAAAACATAAACGTGTTAAACGCGTTTTCAAAATGGAATCTGTGTCTGCCAAACTTTCTGTTGACAATCATTTCATCTGCAACTTCGCACCTGATCGCTGTTCCTTCTCAACTTTAGAGGCTTCGTGTTCTTGAGCAATCTTCTGGTTCCGATGCCTCTGGTGCACAAGATGGCGGTTGTAAGCGAGGGCGGTGAGATCCGCGGATACTTACGCGTTGCTGTGCAGCCAATCTTAGGTAACTCTTTGTGCGTTATTCGTTTGCTGTATTTCTGTTGCTCGTTGTCTGCTCCACTCTCGTCAGTGTCACTCATTCTCAATTGGCAATGTTTGGGGGCCCGTATGATAGTGGGTCACTCGCAGCGTTATGTCCTTTGCTGTCCCCGTGGAATCGGACTTGTTTTTTTGGGGGGGGCACGCAACGTCGCGGGATCGTTTTCCTAAACGCTTTCGAGTCACACATGTAACGTTTCAGACTCGAAAACGTATCGTAACGATGAGTGGAACAACAGCTCGATCCAGTACACTAGCCGAAGACAGTCCGCCATGGCTCACATCAAGTTCGATCAAATTAACGTTGAGGTAAAGTTCTCAGTATTTGAAATTTGAACTGAGCGGCCGGGTGCAAAATTTTTCGCCGTTTCCGTGTGAATTTCGAATTGTTCTTCGGACAATGTCGTCCATAGCAATAAACTCGCCATCTTTTGTCTTTACGTTGGCGACGACAACACAAGTCATGCCCCTCGTATTTTTTGGAAAATTGTTAAGCGATATTCTGACCTCAGCCGCTAGGAAAGCTTTTTGAGTTTTGCCTGTCTCGTTTACTGTTGGAAAGTACCCTTGCAAGTCGCTATAAATTATTCATGCTGCAAAAGCAGTTTTTTCACTATAGCGCTCAAGTCAATGGCGCTCGAAGGTGAGGCTGTTTGGTGCTTTTCCAAATTTATCGTTCCAAGGCATTCATCAAAATACCACTTTCCGTGTCTTGAACTTGCGTTCTCCTGCGCGGCTAGTTTCTTCCACGGAACAGATGACTGTGCCTCGTTTTTTCGCTGAGAGCTTTTTTCCCGAGCATACGTGTGTGACGCCTTGCCGTCACCAAAAGCACTTCATATGATTGAATTATTTGTGGCGCTGCGCAATCGCTTGTTGGACTGCGTCAAATCATCAGCAGTCTTGGCCCTTTTTTGATTGCCCACGTCTGGGTCATTTTTTGCTGCGACATTTCGGTCATTTGTCTCACATCTGTATTAAAACTCCCCGTAACAGTGTTCATTAGTCTATATTTTTAGACATTCTGACAGAAATGACTTAATTTTTGTCGGTTATTTCAAAAACATTTCGGTCTATGACCGAAAAAAAAACAGACCCACGTCAGTGTAACGTTGCAGGACGACGGCTGTTCATCTACGTCAGACGGCAACCCCGTTTTCAACGATGACATCAACGTGCGGGTGGTCGAAGGCCGCGGTGACTCGTCGGCGGAGAACTCGTTGATAGAAAGTTGCGACAAGTCCGCTTTTTCGAAGACGGTCTTGGGATCAGCAACTTTTGATGGACTTGAAAGTATCGGCAAGTTTCTGTGTCAAAACCTGCGATATTTTCTGTTTTTTTTCTTTTGGATCGACAGCAGGGGCTTTCTGGTACGTCTGGACTGGAGTGTTGGGTCATTAACAATTCATGACTGAAAAACAATTTTACAGGCTGAGTTGTTGTTACTCGTTGCCAAGTTGCTCCGTTTTTTTGCCTTGTGGTTCGTACCTTTCACAAAACTTGGCGCTATGCTCCATACTGGTCCGGCTTTACCATCCATCCGACCATTTCCTTGTATGCTGCGTTGATAAAGGCAAAGGTGCCTACTTTCGTATTTTCTTTACCAACGTCATATTTTTCATGTTCGCAACGCAGCTGTGCATCACATGCAAGGGAATCTCCTGCACCGCCTTAATACTCTGCCTTTCTGGTCGGTCCAGGAGGTTGCGGGGGACAGGCTGTCGTCAGTAGAAGTTGCATCGCAGTATTGTGCGGTTGAGGGTGAAAGTAACAACTAAAAAATGTTTTTACTCCGATTCAATGAAAGTTTTCTTCCCTGTTCGTTATGTTTCCAGATACAAAAATGATAAAAACTTAGAACATGAACCGTGCGATGTGCGCTTAAGGATTTTTGTCGTGGCCCTGGTCGAAAATGTGTTGGATGTGGCTGCACTGCCATCAACAACTCTATATCTCGGTTGCAGAATCAACAGACATTAACGAAGAAATGGCCTGCACGAACAGCATGGACGCAGTACCAAGCCGTCTCGAGCTTGGATCGGAATTTCAGTTTCGCATCACAATACTTGACGCTGTTGGAATATCGTCCAAATACGCCGATATATTTTGCCAATTTAAGTAAGAGTACCTGCGCCTGAACGGAAACGTTCAAAGGCATTTAACGGAAACTTTTATTTGCTGCGCTATCGGTAATTTCTTTCCTGTGATGTAAAAAGACGAACTGAGTCTTTTCCTTCAATTTTCAGTCACGTACTATAAATCTCATCATTGCCGTTAAACTGCCACGTGTTCTGACCATCCGTTTTGCGTCACAGAGGACGTGACCCTGAGTTTAGAGGTTAAACATAAATCTTAGGCAAGACTTCCCGGTTTTGCAATGAACCTGGCAAAAACGTCGCGTCGTCGGTGATTGTTCCACTTTGCCAGTCGTGCTAAGCAGACCTGGAGAAAGTTGCTTTGGTTTGCGTCGCGCATCGAGTCAGACAACATATTTTTGTGATTATTGCGCTGGGACAGTTGTGGCTGCTGGGGCATTGCTTGCCAGGGCGCGCTTACCAAATCCTACCAATAACTGTGGCATCTTTCGTACAAACTTCACCAATGCCGGCAATACATTTGTATGATCTGCCTGCGAGTGAAGCTGTGTTGACCCATTTTCCCACGCATGTTTTATCATAGGTGGCAATATGAGATTTAAGTGTCGTTTGCGGTTGACTGGCTTTAGCGTTTGTTCTGCTCGCAGTTTTCTTCATCGACGAGATGAAGCCTTTTCAACTGAACCACTGCAGAACACTGGGCAAGGCGCTCCGCTTGGCTTCTACCACGTTCAGAATGTAAGTCTCTTTTCCATTACAAGAAAAGCGAAGCAAAAGAAACAGAAAAAGGGATATAAAGTAATAGCCACCATGTCCGACTTCTATGCAAAAGTTGCATAGAATTTTAATGATTCAATGTGGATATTTTTGCGATGTCAAACTTCATCTATCGGCGAAATATGCTCGTTGAGTTTGAAGTGGTTGAAAAAAGAAAGGTTGGAACGCTGGCATAGTTTGTGTTAGTCCTCATATTTTCGACGACCGTGTTGACATTGGCATGAAAATTTTTAGTGGGCAAGGTCGTAAAAAAGTAACGTTTTGGTTATGATTGTTTTTTTTTCAGTTTCGTGTGAAAGTTACTGACAGTTTCATTGACTATATTCGAAACCAACCGATTGTGTTTGAAATTTTTGGTCATTTCTCTCATCATCCTCTGCATGATGAAAGCAAAGACATGGAAACGTATGTTGCAGGTTTACGTTGGTTACGGTATGAGTCCGATTCACAAACCTTCACATGTGAAGTATTTGTAAAAAAAACGCGAAGTTCTTGGGGGTTAAAGTTGGCGAAGCTTAAAATATCCGTGATTGCTTATGCTCAAGATCAATGAATTTCGGGGAAATGCGTCAAGCGGTGCTTAAAAGTAATGTTTTACATTTGATTTCAAACCGCGCTTTTGTGTGACTGCTACAATGCTTCAGTCTGCGTTTGGCCGCAATGCTATGTGAAGCTGTTTTGCCGCAACGACAACACTTTCTGAAAACACAGCAACTGGTGATAGATAGATGCTGTTTCTGCAGATTGCTGAAAACGAGGCGACCGACTCAGATGACGCTTGCTCCACTATCCAAACCAGGTGCGATTGTTTTTTGAAAGTACACAGTAACTGGCAGTGGCGTTGTTTTCGGCACGTTTCCACCAGGGGGAGCAAACTAAGCGAAAGGGTCTGTTGTGCAGTGAGCGCAGAAATCTGGAGGACCAGTGTAAGAAGCGAAATGCGCACGTCTCAAAACAGAAAAAAACTTTGGTTGAGACATGACCAGAAAAAAAAACAGGATTTATTAATTTCATGAAGCTTAGGCAGTTCAGTGTGAAAGAGATTTTCGTTTTTTTAGCTGAAAAACTAGGGAAGCTAATGTTTGGTTGCAGGGTTGTGCAATCATACTCGTCAAACAAATTTAACTGTTAACCAGCGGACTGTGTCAAAGAACGTGGTTCAACTTTTCTAACGAGTTTAAAAGTGTGGAATGACGTAAGTTTCAATCTCAAGCATGATTCGCCCACAAATTAAGCTTATTTTTTATGCGTTAGCAATCAAAATGGATTTATAAAAAGTATTCGTCTGGATCTCTGTTAACCACTACACCGTACATGTAACTAATCTGGTTTCAAACGTAGCAATGTTACGAAGATCGCATCCAGTATAGACGCCTATCCGAGCGTTTCAGTGTTACACCACAATGGGTCAACTTTGGTGTTTACGTATAGCGTCATGCGAATGAGAAGTTGAGCAAAATTAAAACATAACTCTTTTGACTTGAATCTTATCAATCGAAACTAGGCAAAGTTATAAATGTTCAACGGACTTGAAACAAAGCTCGGTGAGCCGCGTGTTTGAGACCCTTACACATTGACGCCTACGGTCTTTTTACGATGATACCATGTTGGCCTCCGTATTTTAAAATGAAAATTTGAAAGACCTTTTTTGAAGCAGTTGACTTTCCTTACCATCACGCACACGAAACACTGGCACCGAAGGCCAGCACACTCATACCCATCAAACCCAAACATTTTTGAAATTAAGTTCTACTTTTCTCCATTATTTCGGTTGATTTCTAACTGTGTCGTGGAAGTTGAACTTGTGCATTACTGGTGCTTTCATGCGTATTCCTACTGTAGAGAAAATATTGTGCAAAAAGTGTCGAGCGTTTTCAAACGTCTTGTTTCTGTTGTTGAACAGATTTGTAGTGTTGGAAAACCGACTTGCACTTTCTTCTTGTTCTCAGTCCCGGCCACAAGCTTGCCCGGCTCGTCCACGCTTCCCGGCTCAACGACGGCTTGCCGCACCCAGTGTGCGTACGACCTGATGGTCTGGTTCGAAATATGCGAGCTCGAACCTCAAGGAGAGTAAGTAGTTCTTGTGGAAAAAATCTTGAAGCGGACGTGCTTTGTGAGCCTGAGTACCTGCTTCGATAAGTGTCATTGCTAAAACAGCGCGATTGCAATTTGATTTTTTGCGGTCCGATATGTTTCCTAGTGTTCCACCATTCCATGCGCCTGCGCGCCGTTGCCAGGAAGAGCACGGCTGTGTTTGGTTTGAACACGTGGCCACTCACGCATTTCTTTCGCAACAGTTTCTTGCCTGGTTCGTTACGCGGTCAACCCATGTCGAAAACTTGCAAACACGGCAGAGAAACGCGACGCGTTGTCTTCCGCTCGCACTGTACAGTCGCATTTCTCCGTACCTTGCGCAGGTCTGTCACAGCGCATGCATTCAGTCAAGTTGCCTGTCACTTCCCCCTCCAGGTACACCCCTGTCACAGTGGACCACACCGGCGACGTGTCGACAAACAGCGGGGTGTTCATGCTCCACCAAGGCATACAGCGCCGCATCGCGGTCACCATGGTGTACGAACACGCACCCGAGCTTTTGTGGCGGGAAATGAAAGAAGTAGTTGTCGGTATGAACAGTTTCGTTGCTTTCGTGAATGGCGTGGGTGTTCTGTGGTAGTATTTGATTGTGTGTGGGGGGGTGAGCACACTGCTGCCATGCACAGAATGAGAGTGTTTGATTCGCTGACTGAACAGAAAAACACATTTCTATGGCATTGTGTTGTTTCACCAGTTTGCGCGTACTTCAATCTGGAGAAAAATTTATCAACAATTTTTAAACTTCGATGTTGTCATGACAGCATGTCAAACATATGTGAATCACGATTGTGTCCTGCAGATTTTGTGTTTGTGGATGTGCTGTAGTTTCGCGCTATTAGTCTTTTAATAATCTATATGTTCCACTGTTTTAACGCGTGACGCACTTGTCCGGTAGGTGGCGACAGGCGGTCAAACACGTGGTAGTGAGACTGGGGGGAAACGACGCAGATCAATGACGTTCATGCTCTCTGTGCAACTCGTGCTTTTTTCAAACAATTATTATCAATAATTGAGCAGTCAGTGTAGGAAAACATCTGCTCTCTCACCTCTGCACCTTCGCATGATATTGCCAGTAAGAGTTATGTTTTACTGTGAAAACAGTATTTGTTTTTGACGTGCGCCATCGTAATCGTGCTTGCCATCATTAGGCTTAGCTAAGGTCTCTTCAACCCTCTTAAAAATGAAACTGAAACTATAGTGTTGATTTTTGTATAACGACACAAAAATTTCTCCCGATCATGCTTGTAATCATTCACATACAGGGAGAATTCGTAATAAGTTGGACGTAGACGACTGCCCCCCATCGACAGACAACATCCTATCACTCAGCCTGCTTCCGGGTCATTACGTCTATCCTCCCATCGACGACCGGTGGGTCATAATCTTAAACAGTGTGTTGTGTGACACAGTGTTTTAGTAAGCCGTGTCAGTGTTGCGATAAGAATTGCGTTTATTTTCATTTTTGCATTTTGAAAATCGAAATAAGCTCCTAATTGTGCGCTCTTCTGTGTTGTCCTCACCATAGGACGGTTTGCAAGGCGATTACCCGATTCTTTTACTCAGGGAAATGAAAAGAAAAATTTAAGATTTTTTCGTACTTATGTTTCATGGTAATTGGCGACAAGTGCGAAACGTGCCTTCTGTCAGGGATGTTTTTGTCCCCCACAAGGACGTTGCAAAAAGCCCTCATCGTAATATACAGATCAGTCCCGTACTTCGCCGCTTGCGGCTATCGCGCTAATTGTTTAAAAATTGATTTGCACCTTTTTAACACAACCGTTACTGTGACAACCTTGAGTGTGTTCTGCTTGCGTCCTACTGGAGGTAGGACGGTTCGCACGGGACTTGCGAACTGCCATGGTTGAGATTGGATGTATCGCAATCTTTTAATTTTTACGATCTTTTTCGTAAAATCGTTGTGAATGAGATGTGAATGAAAAAACCGTGGGTTTTTCATGAAAATTGGTAATTTGCCAAAAGTAATGCATCTTTCGTTTGTTTCAGCATCTCGTACGGAAGAGACACGAGGTAAGACCAGTATGTTGTCACGGTATTTTGGGACTTTTCGTTGTCGATTGAACAATGTCAAAAAAAATTGGCCGTAGTGCTCAGCAAAAAAATGTTTTGTGACGTTCAGAAAACCCCAGGGTTTGAGCACTTGCAGAACTACTTCGCTGGCAAACCTGTAACTGAAGCATTTGGCTAGCGCCAAGTATCCTAGCAACAACTAGCCATGCATCTTTTTCGTTTAGTGCCTAAGCAAACGAAAAAAAAATATCGTCAAAATTCACTTTTTCAGCATCCTTTGTTATCCCGATCCTCCACACAAGTTTCCTTCCGGAAAAAAATTTAAATCAAAATTCCAAAACACGCGTAAATTTTAACTGCATCAAGGACTCCCCAGGTGAAGGTAACTGTTGCCACGTCACGAGCGACTGTTTGTTTTGGGATTTTTTCTTTGCAAGTGACGCTGAAATTGCGGGAAACGGTTGTCATTAATTGCGGTTAACCATGCAGAACCTTCTATCGATTCGAATCATCGTGGGACAGCTCGCTGCACAACTCAGCTTTGCTCAATCGCGTCACTCCGTCCGGCGAGAAAGTCTACATCACCGTCACTGTCTACTTAGAGGTGAGACGATGGTTCAGTGCATTGGATTTACAGTTTGTCTTTTCGTGTTTAGAAAACTGCCGAGAACAAAAACGTGAAAATAAGAATAAAAAACAGTTTTCAAACCAGCACTGGACGTCACACGCGCGCGCATTCTTGCTGTGCTGCGTCATTTAACAGATCACCAGATGGCGTATGCAGCTAAGGAGTTACTTTATTTTAGCGGTTTTCAACCTTTTTCATGCAGTGATCCATTTTGTAACCCAATTTAACCTAACGACCCCCTTCCGAAAATTTCCAGTCAGGCATATGTAATGCATTTGTGTTTGCACAATAGAAAATGACAATGTCTAAAAAATAACGTACGATATCACTATGTTGAACGAAAACTCATTTATTAAATTTATGCACATGGTAGCATCAGTGAGAGAGACTCGTGCCGTATACAAATCACTCCACAGCACAACTCATTGAAAACTAAAATAACTCCCAAGTTAACTACTGCATTCAGATATCTAATTTACAAACACAGCACATTCTTACGACACAAAGTTATTCATGCATTGCCAAACGCAACAGTACTGCAATGGTCATAATAACACTTTAAACAATTTTGCATGAAAAAGTAGGCTATCGATTTTGACAGGTTAACCTATGATTTTGGCTGAAACAAAAACTGGTTCCATATGCGAAATATAAAATATAGAACTAATTATGAATTTTTCTATCAGAAGCTCTCACGACCCCTATAAAACATTGAACCACCCCCAGGTTGAAAACCACTGCTTTATTTGCACAAGACAAATATTGCCAGTGACACTGTGCGGTAAGTCTGATAATGGTACAGTATGACGTGTTGAATAGTCAACTTGTGGGTTATGTTTCCTTCCGTCGTTCGACGAAATGCCACGCCATTTACGCGGCGTAGCTTACTTCACGATAAAGGTTCGTTTTTCATTGAAAACATCGCAAATGTTTGTTCTCCGGTGGGTGTAGCAGTTTAAATATAGAATGAAAGGTCGAGCTCCCTTTGTATCGGATCAAGTCTTTTCTGTTTGAGTGCTTAAAGAATTCGTCTTCGGCTTTCAGCTTGACAACTGCACGATGCCCGTCATCATTTCAAAGGATCTATGCCTTGTTGTTTGCAACCGCGACGCCAAATTGAGAACATCCAGGTCGCTGAGAAGCTTCTTCACAGGAGCGTACAAGTCACCTGACAGGTTTGATTGACCGCAGACCTTGGAATTATAGTTTCTTTTGTTTTGCGTGGGCAAAGAAGTTCAGTTTCGTTTATACTTCGCTTTTTGTACCCCTCTTCCGAGTGTAACCAGTGGTTTGCGGCGCCCATTTCCGGTTGCTTGCGCCGAGGTTCACGCGGCTGCTTTCGCAGTGAATGCTGCACTGGTGGCTTGTCAGTGGCAGCACCGCGCCTAAACCTTTTCCTCGCACCCACTCGTTAACGCCGAGCACAAGGCTGGACCGCAAGTACCGTTTTACAAGAAAAAACCCGACCCCAGCTTCGATGGCGCGTGCTCAACCAACTGTACCACCTAGCTGATTGGGCGAAGAAGTGTTGTAGCTAATTCTGGCCATTGCCTGATTTGCTTTGTGAAGACGGTGTTTGATGAATTTATTTCGCGTGATTTTGATGAAGAACGCAGCATCTTGCGCTCAACCGATCCTGAAAATCCCGGACAGTTATGAATACATTTCGAAATCAAACTATTGCAATTGCCAAGTTGGCCGGGTTGTCGCCATTTGAGCTGCCAAAAATTTGCTCGTCCGGAAGTGGATTTTTATCACTACGCTTCCGTTCATGATCCTTCGTACCCAAACAGAAGCGGAAGCGCATTCGGTCGGTGGACTGTTAGTTTAAGCTACGTAATCATGAAATTAGTCTCGGATAACTTTTTCATGTGGAGATAATATTTTAGTGTGTGTTCCGTGTCGCTTATCACAGCTTGTATTTGAACTATGACACGTGGGTTTTATTCGATCTCCGAACAGCATGAATTTTCTCGTTTGTTTATACGTCAGGTCTCCATGCAAGGTTGCGCACTCTGTGACAAGTTGGCACAGACGGGAGTCACTATCGGGGGCCATTACCGATCTCCATCACCGCTAGTGCTTTGCTTTTTACAGAAACGCGACACCGCCCCGTATCATTGCATAACAGAGACCTCATGAGTTGACGGCACAGCGCATTATTACGTCATTCGCCAGCTGTCGTTCGCGCGATGTCTTCACTGCGTTGTTTGAATCATGGCGCGCGACGACGGTGTCAACGATCCAGCTAAAACGTCTGGCCCGTCCTTTAATTTCAAAGCTGCTTCTTCGGCTCGCCACAAGCGATGAATAATTTAGCGCTGCCAATTTCTTGCTCAGCAACCGCGTAACGGGTGTGTACGAACTGTCTCTGAAGTACAACGACAAGGGCATCGGAAGTCCCGGTTCTCGCCGACGTCAGCGACGCGTGATCGACACATCAGTGACGTATGTCAGAGGCGAGGAGAACCTGGCGGGATGGCGGCCACGAAGTGACAGTTTAATACTGGAGCATCAGTGGCAGCTGAATCGCTTCCAGAAAGTTCTGCAGGTGTGTGAACTCTCATCGTAAAACAGTAATAAATCGGTGTTTTTTATTCTACTTTTACAACAAAAATCAATAATGCTGAGTGTTGCATTCATCAAGCCGTTGAATGGTCGAAAAAAGCAAACTCCCTTTAGATGGTGCAAAGTACTGTAGATGGAACGCCGCTGGGAAAACAGCAATTTTGAAAGGGAACCTGCTTTAACATAAGCCAGAAATGGCAACTAGCGCAACTGCTCTGGCAAACGTTACGGGCAACTGCACTGCACGCATGAAGAATGCACGAGTTGGAAGCGGTGGTTGCGCAGGGCACAAGTCTCGGTTATGTGTGTGGCATTAATTGGTCGATGGCAGGAAACCAAGTTTGAAAAAGCATCAGCGGCTGCCTCGGTTCAACTCCCTGCTCACACCATGCACACTGGACATTAGTTGTGATTTTCGAGCTGATTAGCCACAGGCGACCCGCTGAACTTGGCATTGTGCCAACGTAACACCAGTCATTTCTGTCTGTGTGGATTTTCTGTGTCATTATTCGCAAGCATCATCTTCCACCTTTTCTGTCCAAAAATGCATGAAATTTCTTGAATATAGCCGGCAAGTCTCAGCCATACTGCTTACACTGCTCACGACTTCGAGTTCGAAACGAAAGGGTCGTGGGAGCATAGAATTCCATTGGTTTTGTTTTGTTTGTTTAGTGAAAATAGCATCATGATGTAAGTTCGTAAATCTTTTGTCTTGAACAAAGCGTGAAGTACACACTTGAGTTGATGTGTTGTGGAAGTGGAGCCAGCAGCCCGAGTAATCAGACTCACAATTGTTGGGAATGACTTCCGTCTTTTGTATTTACGAGACGAATAAGTCGCGAGAACTGCTTCGGAAAGTAGAGTCGAACTTTGTGTTGCGTCTTACCTTTTTGTTGAAACGCGTTCTTCATTGTTAAGAACTTGCTCAAGACTGTGCTTGACCCTTGGATGCGTGAATAGTGGCATTCTTAAAAACCAGCATCCACAATTTTATTTATTGTGCTTTCGCTTTTTGACAAGTTCCACTTTCTGCAGGTGGAAAAAACGCGGCACATGATGTTGTTCCGCGACACCTTGTTGACGGATCAGACTGGCAGCATGTCGGGAAGGTCGTACGAGCCGGTTGGCAGCGAATCGAAGTCCGTTGACGATGACGAAAAACCACCAGAACGCAACGAGATCAACATCGCTGCATCGCAACACGATTGCCAAAGGCACAATGTGACATTGCTTCTCTAGCTTGGCGGCATTTTCTCGTGCTTATTTGTGAATTGATCTCGTTTGCCGAATANAGTTCATTCTTTGAGCGAGTTGATACGTTGCACACGCGTTTTAAATTACCGGCAAGCCTCTCCTATTTTTTAACAGTCCGTCCACCCCAGTGGGCCTGACCAATCTTCATGGCTCCGAACTGCGAGCAAGCTCACCTGTCCCAATCCCTAATAACGACACGGATCAGTGCGTNGCCAAACCACTTGGTGTGTCGCGTCGTAGATCCGCAGATGAAGAAGAGCTTACAAGAAAGGTGTGTACGGTATGACTGTGAGCCGGTGCTCGCGCCGTTTCCCGCTCTTCTGAGTAAAGTATGATAAATAGTTTACTGTATTTACATTCAAACCGAAATATGTGCTTGCTCAACCCCTAGTCAAGTGTATAGTTGTTTAGTTCTTACTGCAAAACGCAACTTCAAACTGTTTTCGATTTTCTTGGCTTGTGTTTAGCTTCTGTGAAGGAAAAACCATAAAGTCTTTGTGAATACGACAAGAAATTTTTATCCTAAACTCTTCTAATGATCCCTTTTCACGTCTAACAGTGCGTGGACTTGATGCGGTTCAAAATCCCGAACATATTTGATCAAAAAGATGTGGGAGAGGTGAGTGGGAGTGTTCAGCTAAGAACAGCAGCTTGTCTCGCCTCACATTTCCGTCGGAATGGTTTTGTGACAATTCCGTCTTATACTTGTCCCTCTGACACAGAGCAATACAAAGACTTACAAACAGTGGTTTGGAAGGTTGGAGAGTACCTGAAAAGTGTTTGCCTTCGATTTCGCGACTCGCTCATGAAATGCACCTCGTTGTAACTGACGTCGGTGAAAAGCTAGATATGCTTCAGGTTGTTTATTTGTGGGTTAGGAGTGGCAGAGCTTGATTTTGTCTTCGACCTCACGAACGGCTTAGGTCACTCAATATACTCGTATATGCTATGTTTATGAGCTTATCGCATCTTGGTTTAACATCCAAACAAGTCTATTCGTCGCATCGTAAACGCGGTGGCTTTCGAAGGTGGAAATCGGGATTTTCTCCGATGGTTAAGTCTAGGTCGTAAAGTCCGCATTTGTCATGGCAACTCCGAAATCAACCCAGAGGACGTACCCACAAGCATGCGAACGAATTTGTTCTCTTTACCACAAATCGTTTGATGAAATCTGCTGCTGTCCTGGCTCCGTCAAATCACATGCTTTTTTCTCCGGAACCGATCAGCAGGCTTGACAAAACCATGACGCGTAGGCGGACGTAGAAACTGTCGAACGCACGAGTTCTTTTCCTGCAAAGTTGAGGTGCATGGGAAGATTCAGGTGTCGAAGCTGTGCGCGGAGAAAATGTCGTTAAAGTCTTTCCCGTAGAAACAGTCATGATGGTATATTACGTTGACTGTTCGTCACAGTTTCAAACCATGTGATGAAATGACTCAAAGCAACGAAATAAAGACATCCGGTGTAGTTAGATTCAAATGTTTTTAACTGACCCGACGACACAAGTGCTTCCGGGAACAGGATGACCGGCAGCGGTCAGGATTTTTCAGACTGCCGTAGTAGATCAAAAGTTTTTTGATCGCATTTCATTCACAGATAAATTAGTTTCATGTACAGTTAACAAAAGTGAGATTTATGTTTTAGGTGGATTCGAGCGTCGAAAACGGCTTTGCGAGTGAAAACGCCGTCTTAAGTCCTTCCAAATCGCGCCAGACAATAGTTCAGAGCAACAGCATCATTTTTCCCGACGACCTCAACGATAGTGTGAGGTGAGGATGTTTTGTCACAATAGCAATGTCCGGATCAACTTTATATTTTTGGTTTGGGTCAAGCTTCAACTATTTATGGCTAAGGTCGGCAGGTGCAATACATAAAACAATTGAGAAGAAGAGCGCAAAATTATCCGGGAAATCAACTTTTGCTGTTTTTCTCTACGGTAATTTTGCCAGATGCAAAAACACCCCCAGTTTGTTTAAAACTTAATCTAGTTCCTTTTTGTTGACATTGACCGTTTGTTTTTGACCGGGCAGCATTACAAATGATTGCTGCTTGTGGCGCTTCGTTGGGACCTACAACAATCTAGTATGGCAACTGTCACTGCAAATGACATGCAGATTATGCACGCGAACCTTCTGCATTTCTTGGTTGCTTAATAATTGTTTCCCGCGCTTTTAGGTGGCATTGCAATGGCTGAACTAACTTAACTTGGTGTTGGTTTGGCTGTTGGTGAATGGGTAGTTACAATGACGTCATTCACCGTTCGACCAATTACAAATCTCAAAAACGATTACACGTTCATGTGCAGTCGTCTTTCGGTTGGTCGATTGGATTTAAAACACTCCAGTTCGTTCGAATCGACTCCAGTCACAAGCGGCTCCTCCACTCCCGATACGAGTGAAGCATCCTTGAAGTCGGCGAGATACATTCCTAGCATCGCTGAAATACGAGTCAGGTGAACGAATTTTTCCACGTATTTTTCTCACATCAAAGTTTGCGAAAATGGAATGAAGCTTCTTCACACTTTCTTGCGCTGTTATGGTTTGTGAAGGAATGAGAAATTGACCAAAAACCCGTCGAAACAACTCATTACTGTCAAGTTTAGTTCTACAACAACTTCTAGTTATATTCCAGTTACATATCTGATTGCAAGCATTCAGATTTTCTTTTGTATATCTCTGAAAAGGTTCTTCGCGTTTGCGATATTGATTACAACGGACAATGACCAGGAGGTGTTAAACCTGTGTTGACGCAGGCCCGTAGCCAGGATTTAAAGTTTGGGGGGGGCAACATACATTTAAAGAGGGAAATATTTTTGTTTTTATTATATTGTCCCCGAATACTCCCCCTGCAACTGCCGGTGTTGACGTGTTGTGGGCGTTGCCGCTCGTGTGAAAAGCTGCGGTTGAAGGACCAAGAACTGCCTGCGCACGATACCATTTCAGAACAGTGCAGTCGATAGTTTGCTATCAGTGACCAACTCCAGCGTGGCGACCTCTGCCGTGTTTCATGCGTTGGCTTGTTTCTCTTCGGCCGTCTGGCAACTTTGGCGATGGTCCGTGAAACATTAATGGCTTATTTCACTTGTACTTAAATAAACTTCACAGTTCAACTCCACGACTGAGCCCTAACAAAGTCGTGGAACTCTGCCTGTTTATTTTTACCTCGCTTCATACTAAAAAGACACTCTATTTTGGTCGCAGAAAAAATTAGGGATTCCGGTTGTGGTAAATTTGCGTCCTAGTAGACTGGATAGGGTATATTTAGGATTGCCAGCCAATCTCCAGCAGCCGGAATTTGTCACTTTCTGCTCAGTGCTCTGCGCATTGCATATTGACTTACAGTTAAACGATTTGATAAAATTTGCGGAGTGGGGAGCCCATACTAGGTGAACAACTTGCACAACAGTATCAAGAGTTATTGACTGAAACCACTGGAACAAGTAGGTTTTTGTGAAAGTAATGTCGCAAAAGTACAATTCTTAAACTCAAACCAGCCGTCGAGATGCAAACATTTACTAATAAGCCATCAGTGGGCTGGGTTGACGTGCGATTCGTTGTTTGTGATGATCAAATGCGCAATGTGATCGTGAAAGCGCTTTGGTTAAGGTGATTATGTGGTTTTATCAAATGTCTGAGATTTAACCCTAGGACATGTTCAACATTTAGGATACTGGAAACTATCCATGCTTTCCCTCTGTGGAGGGACGCGGGGGCAGAAGCCCTAGGAGGACTCGAAATACCCCACGTTTCTCAGCAGTCTCTGATAAGCCACCACTGCACCTGAAAATGAAAAAATATCTCCTGATCTTTCATTTGTTGTATGCTTTGTTAAAATATTTTTTTGCAGTGCTGTTGTGAAATTTATATTTTACTGTATTGTTTTAATCTTAAAAATGTGATTTTACTCGATTTCGTGCTGATGTGAATCGGTCACCACTTCCTGTCTTTCCAGTAACGCGCAAGTCCATTGTCAACGAGCACAATAATAAGTTGTACCTTAGATTGCTTGGTTGACGCTGGCTCAAAATGACATGTTAGTAAACATAATAAGGAAGTCAGAAATACCGGACTTGTTTCAGAGATTGGGATGAGTTGAAGTTGAGATGCTGCTTTGTCGCGCATTCTAAGCTTCTAAATCATGTTCTTCTCACTTCCCAGGACACGTTAGATGATACAAACGTAGTCCATACGGAAACTCCCGAGCGAAAATATCTTCCATGATGTTTGTTGTGTGTTTCTTACAGTGTCACGATTGAAACTCGTCGATTTAATCATTTCATCGAAGCTAATGTTGGCTTTGTGACTATATCTCACAGTCCCATAGCATCGAGGTGCGGGTATCTGAATCTGTTGGAGCCCGGCTCCACGTGCTGGATGAAGCGGTGGGTGGTTGTGCGACGACCATACGTATTCATGTACAACCATCAGAAAGATCCGGTCGAACGCGGGATGTTTAATCTTGCGCATACCGTGGTCGAGTGTTCGCAAGATCCTCATAGTCACACTCTGGTGAGTTGCTTTTTCAGTACGTCTCGGCGGTGTTTTGCGTTTGATTTCGCAGCTGAAAAGACAGTTTCTTGCACGTGAATAAAACGTAATTTCTTGCGTTCAAGTGGAAAACCTGAACCTGCGATTTAAACGTCAACGGATTCTTGTTGTAGCAACCTCCACACAATCTCAACTTGTAAAAAACGAGATGTATTTATAGGAAAGGAGGGCAGCCGGTAAATCAGGCTTGTGATCAAAGAATTGGTGATGTCTTTATATGCATTGTGTAATGACGCATTTTCAAATAATTTAAGCCGGGATTAATTTTCAGGCAAGTGAATATCCAGACCTGGGAGTTCGCTTTTATTGTTGAACAGTAACGCCACTGTAACAGAAATCGTTTTTTTTTCTATTAAAGCATGTAAGAAAAAATGTGTACTCTTTTGGACTGGCGCAATTTTTTACTGAAAAAGTCTGCAACAACAAGCCCATGAATCGTTTACCAAAACATAACTGCGTCGATACCTATCTGCAAACGCCAACTTTCAAACGTCTAAACCTGGAGCGTAATTAATAGAAACAGATTACCTGCAGATGGCAAGAGCTATCGAAAACATGTGCCGTACAGACAGTGCTATTTTTGCGACTATAACCGGGATAGTTTAATGACTCAGTATATCAGGGAAGTTGCTCGTCTTAGAAGATGCCAGGGATGCGGCGATCTTCGACACGATAGAACCTCGCTGCCTTGAATTCACTGGCTGGTGGGCGCTTGAGATTTCAGCAAAAGCTTACTAAGTTCTTCCTGCGTGTTGCACTCAGCAAAGCGCTCTGCGACGCGTGAGGAATAAAACGCCCAGTGGGTTTGTCTTTACGTTAGGGCCGCAACCAGCTCGTATTGAGGGTAACAAAATGTTTGTAACTTGTTGTACCTAACAACTTAAACATTATTTTGAAAATTTCGTGGGGCACTGCCCGGTGTCCACCCCTTGGTTGCGGGCCTGCTTTACGTTAACTCCTTAACACGTCTTGCTGACAACCTCTAACCAGAACGTTTTCGGCGCTAGGAGCCGTTTGAAAGTGACTGTAAAATAGTTCAAAGCCCAGTAACTCTTTCGGTAAGTTTGCAGAAGAGAGAAAAGACCCAAATAACGCTGAACGATTTCGACCTAAAACTTCCATTAACTCGATGAGAATGCAGTCTTAACGTCGTCCGGCCATAAACGCAGGAACGAGCTTCTCTTTCAGCCGTACAGCCGGTTGGACTCACCGCAAAACAGCCACGACCGAAGCTGGAACACCTGCTGCACATAAAAAATCACACGCCCGTCAATACAGACTTACCACGGTTTAAGTCAAGAGGCGTTTTGTGCCGACCTCAATGCAGCTATGTAAACATCTGTGGATCAAGATGGGCACATGGAACTTGGAATGCTGAGTGGCTGTACAGCGCCACCAGGACTCACGCGCATGTCGCTGAGGCCAGACGCTGGCAACTAAGAATGTGAACTTACCGTAATTTGCTTTGGTCTTGTGCAGCTTGCTTTGCCCTGGCATTTCATGCCATCACATGATTTTCCCATCTTTTCTGGTTGACTTGAGCGTTCCACTTCTAATGTCACGTGTTGGCTCCGCATAAGACAAAGCTCCAGAAAACCGTGATTTAATCAAACTTTGATTCATTTTCTATGGACGATTATGACTTACAAAGGAATTGCGACAAACAACACACATCATGCTTTGGCGAGAGCAAAATTTGTTTACTCTTTTTCACTAACTGATCGAATCCGGGCATAGCTTCGTTCAAAACTTGTGGGAAATTAAAACCTATTGTAAATTTCAAGTAAAATCCATATTTGACCCTGAGGTAATCGCATATCTACAGGAAGCCCCCGCAAACTGGCATTTATTATCCACCCTCTAAGCCAGTGGTTTTCAACCTGAGGGTAGCGACCCCGTGGGGGTCGTTTACCATTTTTCGAGGGGTTCCGAGAGCTGATAAAAATATTCATAATTACTTCGTATATGGAAGCACTTTCTGTTTCAGCCAAAATAATGAGATCACCTGGCAAAAAATGATAGACTACTTTTTTATTCAAAACTGTCTTAAGTGTAATTGTGACCCATTAATAACCATTACAAAGTTGTCAGCGTGATTATGACCATTACAGTACTGTTGCGTTTGCCAACGCACGAATAACTTTGTGACGTAAGAATGTGCTGTGTTTGTAAATTAGATATCTGATTGCGGTAGCTAACTTGGGAGTTGTTCTGCTTCTAGTTTTAAAGTTTTCAATAAGTTGTGCTTGTAAACGTCACGTGTCTCTCTCACTGATGCTGCCATGTGCATGAATTTAATTAAATGAATTTTTGTTAAACATAGTGACATCGTACGTTATTTTTTAGTCATTGTGATTTTCCATTGTGCAAACACAACTGCATTACATATGCCTGACTGGAAATTTTCGGAAGGGGGTCGTTAGGTTAAATTGGGTTACAAAATGGATCACTGCACGAAAAAGGTTGAAAACCGCTGCTCTAAGCCTATTAGCTCAAATAGGGATTGGTCCCCTCAGCAACTTGTATGTCGAGCGTACTGCATGTCGGGTTTCCATTTGAAGTCCTAGCAACACGAACGACCTGTCCACTCCGGATTTTGTCGCATCAGCTCTAATCCTGGCATCAAACCCCTTAAAGACGAGTGCAAATTAAAAGTGGCGGTTTGTGTGTGACATACACTACGCAGCCGCTGCTGGCTGCCCTGTGTCGTAAAATAGTCCGCTGTAAATCCTCACCGCCTTTATTGTCAAAGACTGTTTTGAGAGAGCTGGATGTTGTACATTCGGCGTAGTCTGTGTGCGGAGCACATTCTTGCCGGGGTTGTCCGCCACCGCTTTGCGTCCTCGCCGACGGAGTTTACCGCAAGCCAGAAACTTCGCTGCCACCGGCTTGCTGAACTACGCCGACGGCCGTCGTGCGAGACGCTCTTAGGCTCCGCGGTAAACAAGACGTATGCGTGGAATGTTCGCGGCATCGCGATTACACGTCTAACCTTGGTTCAACGCCACTCGGAAACTTTCGCCAAAATCGCCCGTGGATCGCGGGTAAGTGTCGGCTAATCACATCCGCCCGAAGCCGAGCGCAGGGAACTGTGACCGAGCTCTGTCTCGTTGCGCGTGAATTGGGAACGTTGCAAGCAGCGCAGAAGGAATGAAATTTGCGAACTTCCTTATCGATGCTCGTTATTATACTGTATATTCAACTGCGTTTGTCGCTTTGATGGTTTGTTCGGCGTGGATTGAGCGACGGAAACCTCTGTGTTCCGTTCACTGCATACCTGATGACCTGTTCCTTCGCACCGTATGGAAAATAACAAGTTTACCCTCTTCCGTCTCAAATGAAATCGGTTCAGTTTTCTTAAATCGACTTCTTACGTTTGGTCACGATGATGTTACATAAAATCTAGCAACTGTGCTTCTTTGTAGTTTTCCAAAAGGTGATTTCGTGCTCTGCTTTTGCATTTTCATCTGTGATGCTTGGGCGGTATGTTCGTTCAACCGCTTTTTGTGGAACTACAAAACCTTTTAAAAGTTTTTTGAATACATCGTATCTGCAAAACAAAAAAGCTCGACTCATCCTACGCCTCCCACCAGCGATTTTGCTGTTTGCAAGTTACTTCGTGCAATTTAGGGTGAGGTAGAATGACTTAATCGAATTTTTGTTAAGTAATAGGCTTTTAGCATCGTTTGCATTTGCTTTACGTTTTCGATGAGTCGTCTTCGCATTGCACAAGTTGCTGTGGTTTGTCTTGAAGCAAATTTTCTTCCGCGCAATCCTATTTGTGTTGCCTTATTGCGAAGCGTCTACTAGTAGAGTGCAAACACATTTTGTAAATACATGTTAATTGACTGAGAGCAAAAGTGGATGTTGACAAAATACGTTTGCATAATTTTCGAACGCCCCTTTTCACGATAATTGCGTACGTAAGGGGCAACCGAGTACGTCATTAACAAACGCAAGCATGGTTTGTGAAAACAAATCTAAATGCGCTTTTGCTGAGTTACTCCGCGGAGTAAATTTACGTTTAAACGGTTACGTTAAAATTTGATTATCAGCTTAAACGTTTCTCGGGCGTGCATAAACAAATAACTTAATGCTTTCGTTTTTTCAATGCGTTTTTGGACCAGTAGAACCCCTTCTGTTTGATCTGTTCATTTGCTGTCTTTCATGTCACCTTTGTGTTTGTTCGGTGCTTCCAGGTGTGAAACTTATCGTGAACGAATTACTAAAAGTTTTGCGGCAGTGTTTAGTTTTGCGAATGTGAGTTTAAAAGACGCGGCTTCAAAATGTTTCAAATCGCGCAGCCATTTGTGTAACTGTTGATCCTCTGCAACCGCAAGTGGTTTTGCTCACTCTGCCGTAAATAGCAATCGTTCGATCATCACCAATTTGTAACTTGGGTTTCCTTCTCTTTGCAGAACAATTACAGCTTTGCGGTGTGCACCCAACATCGAGGCTTCGTTCTGCAAGCAGCCGACGAGGCAGACATGCACGGATGGTTGTATGCGTTTAATCCGCTTCTGGCCGGTTCGATCAGGTACCATGTTCGTAACTTCGTGTTGCTGGGCATGCGCGTTTGGTCTGGTTTGCTTAAAAGATAAATCAAAGTCATTTTTGTTGCTGAATACATAAACATCAATCACAGTGCTGCAGCATGCGTACTTGTTTCGATCAGGCTTGATCAGTGTCCTTTCATGAAGTCGCCGAACGCGCAGGCCCTTATCAGAAAATCCTCTGAGAGCGATTTGCTTTGATTGCTACCTGTTCAACGACCTCGCGTGTTTGGTTTCTTGTATGCAGAGAACAGAACTGCATGGCCGCTTCGCTGTCCGAGCGCCATGCCCTTTTGTCGTTCCTGTTCGGTCCTTTTGCGGTCAATATTGAGTTATAGTTCAAAGCAAAAGTATTTGCGCGCTCAGCGCCTAGTCGCGCTAGTGTATGTGCATATACGTGAATAGCCGAGTACGTTTTAAAATTTGACACGCGTTGATGATATAAGCGGTTTTGCTTCCGACACGCTCACTTGCCGGCCGTCCAGCAGTTATCAAGCTTCTCAGACATTCCTCTGGAAAAATTAAGCACTCACCTCTGGAGTGTGTAACATGTTTCGTGAAAATAAGTCAGCTTCAAAATGATTTACACGCTGAAACGCGCACAGCATTGCGAGGAAGATTGTCAACTGCGGAAGCGAATCTGCTGCAATCGGCAAACGTGCCGCAGTTGGCCTGGAACGAAACGAAATCTTTAAATGCAACTATCTTCAGCAGATCGAAGATGGCGCGAAAAAACCAACCCGTCGAGACGTGACGACCTCAACCACCGGACGCCGTCGGCTACTTCGAGATTTTCCCCTTGCTTTGAAAAGACCGCAGTCCTGAAGCATGTAAAAATGCAATTGAACGCTTCTTCAATGTAATGCATGTTACGCTCTTCGTCAACCACGCGTTAGCGGTGTCAAACGTGTCCTATCTTCAGTGTTACAAACACAGCTGCAATTAATTTGCGTCGTTGCTCGAGTGAATGGCCGTTCGTTATTGCGACAGTTCCCGTCAGCTTATCATATTATGCACAATAGTTTGCGATGACATCACCTGCCAGGTCGCTTGCCCTTGCGTGTTACGCAGGGCCTGTATAGGTTTGTGTGCACCAATTCTGGCTTGCTGTGGTTGTCGATTCCTAATCTCTCTCTATTCGCTTGCAATCAAGACAATAAGCTCTGGTAATCCAGCTCCTGCATTTGCTTATTTCGACCTGGCAATCGTTGTTTTAATGATGTTCAAATGTTGGCAGTGAAGGAGTTCAAGCCGCAGTCGTGAATGTTGTCGAGTTTTCCGTAATCTTGTTGTTGGCTTGGTGGGGTTGGTACAGCAGCCATGCTATACAATCTTAGCGATGTAGTGGTTGCTTGCTATAGGACAAGTGCTTGGCCCTCTCGTACTGCTCACGGTACCAGCAGTTAACGAAAATAAAAATGATTTCACCTTCCCTAAAGTCAGGATCAGCAAAAAGAACCATGTGCAATGCGTTCTGGACCGTTTTGAATTAATTGCGTTTTCTGAAAAACGCTGTCTGAAAACCAGCGAAAGATATTAACTCGACGCGGTGTTCCAGCTGAGCCAATCAGCCTCAAATTCGCCTTTGACGTTTCCAAAATGAAGCAGTGCAATCTTGCGAAAAAAACGAGCCGATCGTCATTATGTTATTATGCGAAAAAAAATAGCCGATCGTCATAAACGAGCCTATGTTCGTCATTATGTTACCACCATCACGGCATTCATTAGTTTCGCGTGCCGATGGTTCCGTTCCACATGCGCTCTGCACAAAACCTGGTGCCCGCTCTTGGGTTCGTTCACGGTTTCAAGTACCTGTTGTTTTTCCTATGAAGCCAACCCCGCGCAGGGCGGGTGCTGGAATTGCCGGGTTGTGTCTGTCAGAAAACAAGTCCCCCTCTTGCCACGCGCCGCTTGTTTAGTTGAGTCTGTCGCCGGATCGTGTTTAGGTTTGTTGCGTTTTATTTTCGTGCAATCGTTTGTCGTGTCATCGAGATTATTTTTCTACTTCAGTTCTACCTTTTCGTTTCTCGCACTGGTATTTTCACTTCGCTCCGCGTCGAGTTGCAAGGCTCGTGGTACTGCGTTGCGTCTATTTTGCGTTTCGGGAAAACATTGCAATAGACCTGGGCTTGGTTGTTGTCCGTTTCCACTGCTGCTGCTCGGATAAAAATGCAATTGTTGCCAATCCACTGACCGTCCTTGTTTCAGTGTCTCCGTGCTGCTTGAAAAAGATGTCGTTTTTCCGTTGTGAATCCATGCAGTCGTTCTTTTGCAGTTTTTCTTCTGTTTTCTGATTTTATTTGTTCGCTGATCATAGTTCTGTTGACACCAAAGTAAACCTTTCTCCGTCCTGGAATAAGTTATGACAAAACGCAAACACCATCATTCAATAAATACTTGTTGTTTTAGTCGACTATCGCGAAAAAGCGATTTTTTGTCAATTTATTGAAATGTTGTTTGGCTTTCTTTGATGCGATTTATTGAATGTCGTGATTCGAATTGTTCTGTAAAAGTAAATTACAATTACTGGATGCACTGTACAACGTTGTATTGATCTAGATGCTTGCAGAGAGGGCAGATATAATCGAAAAATGAAATCAAGCACAGGTTGGCGATTCGATTAATGTTGTAGATCAGTGCTCTTCAACCTTTTTTGTTATTGTGCACCCTTGAAGATGGTTTGACGAACTCATGCACCCCTAGTTACTGAAACGGCCCCCGTGTTCCCCACATAATTGCGCCCATGTCTGTAAGTACCCTGGCCTAAATAAGCAAGTGCCCTAATTCAGTAACTCAGGTACATAATTCAATTGATAATGGCTCATTGTCTGTTACTTATGAATTACAAATAATCAACTAGATACAACAATTAGCTTGACATGGTCTGATGCTTACGCACCACACTTTAGAATGTGCAAAGGCAAGTTTTAATCCTGAAAGTCATTAGTTGGTTAATGGTTCATTCTTGCTAACAGAGTTTTTTTAAAAGCATCTGTTGAGTGTGACAAGTTTGTAATGCTTCCTTGTGAACCCTTTCGTAGTGGTGTACCCCACACACATTTACCGTGCACACCGGTTGAAGAGCGCTGCTGTAGATGACATGGTTATCAGTGTGACTCGTAAAGTTTCATTCAAGATCGTAGTGTCTGATTCTTTGCTGGGAAAGGCTTCTATGGTTGGGCAGTTTATATAAAGCGTGTTTAAAAGACGAATTTTAAAACCCATTAAACTCTTGTTATTTACGTTTTTTATTTCACTATGGGAGTTATAAGCAGAAGTAGAGCATTAAACGTAACTTATTTTGCGGTTGTAATTTGCAACGCGCAAAATTGGCGTTGAAAGCAGAGGTAAGAGATTGTTTTCATGACACTGCTCATATCTTGCTCTATATCTTATTATTTTGATCTGCAAAAGGTTTGCTCTCTCACCATTTGAACTTGTGGTTTATCGCAATCTCGGTGCCTTGTAGCCACCGGTAAAACTGCATGCTCATGTTAATAAATATGCCCTTGCGTTTCATTTTGACAAGAACCAAAACTTGTTTTAAGTTGCGTATTAAAAGTGAAATCCTGATTTGTGTAACAAGGAAAGCGGCCGTTGTCATGGCAATATTTGGTTTTGCAGCGTTACTGTCATCTTTATGGCTGACAAGCAGGGAAGCTGTTACCACAACTAAACAAACGAGGAAAAGCTGATGCCTGTAACTTCAGTCTGCGCTTGGCATTACAAGCGTACGACCTCACTAGCACGCCCGATGTTGAAAACAAACATTAGCAAAAGTTGCCTCGAAGATCAATGGCTTCGAATTAGTATCTATGCAGCAAGGCCTCGATTCTGAACGCTAGAAACCAGAGTAAAATTTCGGTTAGAGTTTTTCTTTCGAGACGTATTTTTCCCCGTATCAGAACTGTTTTGAAACACCTTGCCGTCACCGACGAAGGATCCGCCACTATGGAGATTAAGCAGTGTCGAAATTTCCATGAGAAATGTTATAAAGTTGTTAACCGCTCGCTTCAGCGAGGTTTTAGCAGTGATGGTTTAATTTCAGATATCCGAAAATTGATTTCACGTTGCGTAAACGTACCGTTTGTTTCTGGTTATTTTATCTACAAAAATCGTTTGTCAACTAATAAATGCGTGAAATGGCTGGGCATATAAGCAACATGACAAAACCAACAACATCGTGCGGTAAGACTCTCACGTCAATTTATTTACGGTGGGGAAGAAACAAACTGACAGACTTGCCAATTTTCTAACAAAAATGAACCGCAGCAGAATAAAGGCAGGGCCTTGAGCTTCCTACCGTGTTGATGGGTATGCCCTTACGGCGTATTTTTTATTTAGCGTATGTCTTCGCACCGATGCTAGGAACCTTTCGTTCCACGTAATTCTATTGGCGATTTGCATGGCTTGGTATTGCGTTTATTAGACGTGAAATCGATTTAAAGTAAATATCACGAACGTCTTCGATTGACTGGCAGTTGGAGTTATGACGTACGCGGATTCTGTTTGAACCTTTGTAGTTCCGTGTGACTGAAAAATATCAAACGCTCAGAGTATGACAGAGCCTTCTGATTCCAGCACATGTTACTGCAACGCCAAAACTTGAATTTATTTGCACAAAGGCCCACATTTCCATCCTCGAACAAATGGAAAACTTTTCTATCGTACGCGTTTTTTTAACGAACCTGGCCTGCTGTGCAAACACATTGAACTAAAACCAGATAATTATTCTGCTGGTCGTTCCTCGCTCGCCGGACTCGCGCGTTGCCCAGTACGCTTAAGTTTATTTAAATCGACATGAGCGCGCAAACGTCTTTTTCTTTTCCTTAGCGATGAATGAAGACTCCAGTTTCTGCTTTTGTGGAATTGTCTCCCATGCGGAAAGTTCGAAAACTGAATTAGATGAATTTTCCGCAATTAAAAAAGATGAACTTTGTTCAGCAGGCATTTGGTACTTTTTCGAGTCTTTTTGTTATTCTTTGTGGTTCAAACGCGGGTATAGCGTCGTCCCCTCACCTTTTTAGAAAGTGGGATTTTATCTGCTGCATGTGGCACCAAAATATCGGCGTGTTTGACGTTATATTCGTGAATAACTTAACAGAAACAAATTCCAACTATACTGACTCAACTTCGTGTTTGCAAAGAGCTTTCCCCTCTTCTTTTTTTGCACTGCACCACTGTGCTATTTCGCCATAAACCCAGGCCACCCACTGGCAAGCGTCGTAATTTGTTTGCAAAAGTCAGTATTTCAAATTGTATCCGATAATTAAAAAATGATTCCCATCTATAGCAGTCGCTATCATGCGCGATGCTGGTCAAACTTTTCCTCTTTTTGGCGCTGGATGTCACTCAAACCTTGATAAGCTTTCTAAACTTGCGTTCGAATAATTTCGGCGCTTTTCACTGATATGCTCATCATTCCTTTGTAAAACGTTTGAAACATGTTTTTGCTTTTGTGCAAATTAAAATGAATAGCGGTCGAGGACGAACGTCCATAGCTGATGTTCGAGTCTGAGGTGATACACGGCTTTGAGGCTCATGGATTGGATAAAAAATTCGAACGAAATGTTCCAAGTGTAGGTTGTGATGGTTGCCACGAAACAGTGGTGTCAGTATTGAGCTGCAGGTTTAGAACTGTGCTTATCAACCTGTTTTGCGATGACCCAAATACAGTAAAAAATAAGTTCAAATTTAAGTGATGTGAACCTTGACTTTTTTGGGGCCCTTTTGTATGCTTTGCAACTACATTCCCAACATCCAATTGTGAACAAAAATAATTGGATTCAAGAAAGAAAATGTTTCAGAAGTCATAAAAAGGAACTCGAAGTCTTACAAACTTGAATACTTTGTATGGTTTCTGCAACTAGTCAAAATTTCGAGCAACCTTGATTAGTGCTAATCTCAAGCCATCTTAAGGCTGAAAATATTTTTTCGTGTTTGTTTTGATGTACATAAGTGTAGAAGACTAACCCTCACACAGACAGGTAGAAGTAGAAACAAATGGCAGCAGAGCTTTTACTGCGTGCGTACCAATAATGCTCCTTTCATTCTTGACTTCTATCCAAAATTGACCAAAGAGTTCTTACTTCAAAGTGTTCGTTAATGAAGAGTCACACTNAATTTCAATCAGTTTCTATTAAAATACAGAAATATTTTATAGCTCGCAAATTTGAAAACCAAATTTTGCGAAAAAAGTCCAAAGAGGCTAGGGATCACAACTGCTACCTAGCAGCTACCTAGCTCGTTACCCGCCAAGACCAACATGTGTAAACATTATGATGTCACAATGACAATAGTGTATGAGCAATTACTTGTTACAAAAATTCTCGCGTCAGAAACAAAATTACGCAAAAGAGTAGTCAATATCAACAGGACTTCATGAAATTTCTGCAAAAATGAATAATACTGGGCGACCCACTTTTGGATTGCAACTAGGGTTGCCAGATGGCCGGTATTTCACCGGCCCGGCCGGTATTTTACTGTTAATTTAGCAAAGGCCGGTAAGGAGCCGGTATTTTGAAAATAAATAATTTACAGTAACTACAAAAAGAATTAACGCAGAACTTCTCAAATTGTATGACTCTAGAAGTGAGTCTTGTCAGGACAGTTCCTTCAGCGAAGTTCATTTGATAACACTCATTGTCCCTCCGTTTTCCCTCTTCATTTGTTTAGTCATACTTAGCATCTTCCGTCGTCCTAAACGTGATCTGTATGAGCAGTGGCGTACGTAGAAAATTTTCATGGGGGGGTTTCNTTCAGTGGCATAGGGTAGTCATTTGTATTTGTTGTGCGCTGTTTGTGACGTCACAATTTAACGTCATAGTCCTGTTTCCAAACCAACGTTTTAAGCGAAGTTCGTTGACATAATACGCACGTTTTGCTACACATCCACTCTCCTTATTTTATGTGTCATTGCACTGAATGTAACCTATTAGCGCTCCAAGTTAGGCTATCGGAGGAAAATACACCCAACGCTACGATACAC
>JGI24159J19872_10000144_pt1 | contig 47690 bp, 31 predicted proteins | sample Ectturendosymbi4_FD_19872 | JGI IMG/M metagenome (IMG submission 19872) | reverse complement strand
AAGACCTTGGAAGAAAACCTGCATCTTCAAGTCAAACTTCAGGGCTGACTAGGAAAACCACCCGTAACCGATTAACTTAAAGACCTTGTCAGGTAATTGCGCGACCCATCAAGGCCGCATTTGAGGTTTGGTAGGTCGTACAATTATTTAGGATTGCGGTTAACGTGCTGTATGAGAAATTGTAGCTCCAGTCAAAAACACTTAGATCTTTGGTGTGGTTGTGCTACTACTGTATCTTCAGTTGCGTGTGCATACTGTGTTTGCGAGTTAGGCCGATTTCGGGCCTGCGCACAACATTTTTTCGCGACGACGGTCACTTTGTCGCCAATAGTGTTGAAGCAATCGACTTCAAGGAAGAACTATGAATCGTGAATTATTTAGTCATGTTAGTTTGTTACGCCACCAAAACCCGCAGTTGCACGTATCTCGACTCACTCGGTAAATTTAGCTTTCGAACCTTAAATTGGGCTTCAAAAATAAATGTCGAACTGGGGCGGGGTTCAGGCTTCAAAACGTGGCTGTGATAAATTCCTGCGCTTGCGGTTAATTAGTTGGTTACTTGACATACCGCGGTTGGCGCCCTGTTTACTTTGTTCGTCTTGTAATAATCGTGTGTGGCCTTGAAGGCGTGCTGGTGTGTTTGTACTGTTTGGTTCTGCGTTTCAGAATGTATTAGTGCTCTACATTCAAATAAAACCAACCAATGTTTGCTGATGATTGCGTTCAGTTTACAATTCTGCTGCATGGTCCCCATAATAGTTTTATTTTAAGAAAAATAAGTTGTAGAAAAATTTAAGAACTTTTTTCCTGCAGTCAATTTTGCTCCAAACTTTGCAGGGAGGCGTAAGATATATGTATGAGCTAATTACATGATTTTAAGATAATTTCTGTTTGTGAAGCGGGATTTCTGTGACCTCAAAGAAGAAGGAAAAAATACCTGTTTTTAAAAGTTTTACTAATGTAGACACGAAAATTGGCACAAGTTTTTTTCATAAATCAGTTTGAGTGACAGTTTTTGCGAAAGAACAATTTTTCGAACGTGCATAGTTTTAGCTGCACAACACTTTGAATCAAATCACTATAGTTATTGGAAGGAGCAAATATTACATTATAACAAGCGTTGTGTACCACCCTTTCCATCAATGCCCAAGATTTTGATGTAACTCATCCGGTTAGCAACTTGTGACCAAAAAGTTGATCCTGAAAAACTATTTGTGGTGATTCGGTCCGAAAAGTTAAGCGGTTGCTCAGCGATGTCATGATGAAGAAAGCTCTTTTCACTCGTTAGTAGTGCAACAGCTTTGACTAGCACTGGCATTGAACTTTTACCACCGTTCGGAAACACATTATCAGCAGGAACTTTTTCAATTTAAACAATGCACCGACTTCTGGGAGGTGGTAGCAATTAGTTATGTTAGTAAATTTCGTTTGCCGGTTTAGTTTATGGTGACGGGAGTCCACCTCACGTTTTCCAAGGGTTTCGAATATTTTCGTTCAACACCCCTACAAAACACGCACAAACACACCAAACTCCAACACACATGCAGCACGAATGCAACAACACCCACACGCAAGCAGTACACTGCATTGCAAGCAAGGAACAAGATAAAACACGCACTTTAAATCGACTTACAACCACGTACCTATTCCACCAGCTGCTAAGGAAGGGAAGTATTTCTTCTGGTGCTGCTGGTAAGAAGGCACAACATGCGGGAAGCCTGTCTCCTTCGAGCGATTGCTGTTGTTCCGATTCGTCCCTTGGAGCTCGTTCTCTCGCAATATGCGCTTTAGGTCGTTTATCTGTATCAAACTAAGGGTTTCAAAGAAGCATCGCGGCGCTTCGCGCTACTGAAGCGCCTGAGACACACATAATCGGGCAAGACGTTTTCAGCGAATCGAACTACAAATCATAAGCATCAAACCGTGCCAGTTAACGCCAAGTGATAAAAGTTGCGATTCTCACAGATAACGTAGAACAGTTCTGTTAAGGTTAAAATTCGAAGCAAGTTGTAAAAGTTGCCAACCAACGCTGTGTAAGCGAACCTGCTGCTCGAGTTGCTGCTTCTCCGTCGCGTGTGTCATTTCAATGCTTGAGATCTGAAGCTGAAAGTTGTTTTCACGCTTCAGGAATTCACCTTCCCTGCACAGAATGNGCACATGAGTTCATTCACGTTAGCTGCACCGCAATTTGGTGGAGTCCAGTAAAAGGGANGACCTGTACTNCGCTTTATGGTAAGCTGTATAATAAACAAAGCATCACCTGACCGAGGTCAAGCAGCGATTTATTTGTGACATATAATCATCCACCAAACAAACAGACTGTTTGGCAGTGCGTTGACCATGATAATTAACTAATGTTTGCTGAAATGTAAAAATGTTTGTAGAAAATACAGTAGTTAGCACATACGATGTAAATCATTTCTCTGTTACAACCGTCGAACAACCCACTGAAAAACAGTGAAATTTGCGCACTCGTATGTGGTAGTGTAGGTGAACTACGACGAAGTACCAGTACAAAACCGGTTAAAACCGCCTTTCACCAACAGTTGCATCCTCACTGAACAAAACCACGTTTCAAAAGGGGGGGAATTATCAACATCAACGAGAAAGTTTTCAGAAAAATATCCTAGACTACTTCGACAGGTTGTTAGTACACACAGTACACACACCTTTGCTGAAACTCCTTTATCAGCTTTTTCGCTTTGTTGTACTTCTTGTCGAGCAAAGTGACTTGTTCTCGTGCGCCCTCCAGCGCCATCTCAGCTTGCTTCAGCTGTGCCTGCGCCTCTCTGTTCGATCTCTCCCGTTCCGCAAGCTGCGGACGTGGAACATAGTTGGACGAACACGTGCGGAGACGAGAAAACGCACCAGTATTCGAAGGTAAATGCGTTCGAGGCTCACCTGTTCGCGCAGCTGTTGGAGCTCCGCTTCGGCATCTTGGTTTCGCTGGAAGAGATCCTTGACCTTGGAGCGGAAATCATCGTCGGCCATCGACTGCAAGAGCTCGTCCTCGTTGTCGTAAGCGCGATCAAATACCTGGCACGGCANAGCACGTGGATGTCNCGAGTTGAACAAAAAAGATAGAAAGACAGTAGAAAGACTAGTAGCGTCCGGGTAGATTTGATACTGCATTACATCTGCTCATGGTCAAACTCTTACATGGTCTTATTTTATGAAAAAAAAGAAAATCATCACACTAACCACTCCGTCAGTCAATACGATTTCGTTGCAGTAAGCAGTAACATCTACATCAATGTCAGGTGTACAAACCTCCGCATGAGAAAGATGATCGTTCAGCTCTTCTCTCTTGATCTCAGTTTCATCAATCTGGTTTAAAAACGAAGTTAAGCGTTTGTCGTTCTACGTTTTATCCAACCGGGGAACGACGCCGTGAGTTAGACGAGGGACATTTGTGGAATTTATTGCGAGACAGCTGTTGCACTGGTTCACAGTAAGTTTCACAAATTCCAGTCCGCCAATAGAAATAGTCTTAATCAATTAACTTCCTACTTTGCACCGCGCAATTCACCAAACATGAACTAGCCTCCGAAAATGCTATGATTGCCCAATTAAATATATGCACAACTTCCGGTAGCAAACCAACAATTTTTTGTCTATACATCAAACACTGATCCTTTGCATGCAGGAAACAAACACGTAATAGATACAAAACCAATAGTTATGTTAGTGTGTTATGAAGTACACTGACACACAAGATCGAAAACAACAAGAGTTAGACCCAACTTCAAAGTTCTTAAAACCTGAACTACCTTGCAGCTGGCAGAATACTGTCCGTATGCTACGTGAATTTTAACATCTGAACCAATCTAGTGATGCACGCAGAGCGGTGTTAATATTTATTGTTGTTGTTAAGATAACACAAGCTATAGCAACAAAAGACCTTTGCAGAGCGAAGTTTGCTCCGATGCTAAGACCATACTTTGGTGCTGACTTAATACACAGTGAGCCAAGAAAGAACCGACACAGCTCGACCAATGCCAACTAAAAGGCATTTTACATTTCCAATCTTATGCAGCTACCGAAGAACCTTCATCCAAACCATAAATCTATGCTTTCAACACAGGGCTGACAGCCCGCAGGACTTCTCTGCAGCTGAAGAAACCAAGAGATCTTTGAAAAACAATGCACGCAAGGATCGTATGCACAAGGAACAAGGCTCATGCACGGTTAATATCCCAGACGAAGACTGGGCAATGAAGAGAATCTGATTAGTACAAACTAGATCAATGCACGTCAGGATTGAGCAACAAAACAACCACGATTAGATTTACTATTGGGCCATATCGCTACGTGGCAGGAGCCCACACGCAGGGAAAAAAGCTGTTTCTGGCAGCAACTTCTTTCAGGCAGGTAGTTATTTTTTTGAACCTATGGCACAGCATAAAACTTCCAAGGACTGGCGTCTGAAAAGACATAGACACAACGACTGCAAACAACTACCACGACAAGCAAACAAACACGCTACCAAATCGGCTGCCCACAACAATCCACATGAAATTTTGTCGCGCATGTACCTTGAGCCACGAGGAGCCTCGTCAGCATCAGCCGGTGGGTGACGTTGGAATGATAAATAGGTGACACACGCAAATGAATTTAAACGACGGAGTTCACTCCTGCTGCATCTTACAACAGAAGTGCTTCGAATGACAATTCCTCCACTTTTTCCGGGCACTGGAGATCGCTCCAGCGAAATGACCTTTGACAGCGATGCTGCAAATCACTGCAACGCTACGAGGAAGTACACCTGGACCACCACGGCGTTTATTAGAACGCGACATTCAACGTCATCCAAGCACCTTTACAAGACTTTAACAGGTGGACACGACATGTACTGTAACATACTGAACAGGTGGCAATTCACTGCATAGCATCAGGAGCCAGGTTCACTGAGAAGCGAACACAGAGTGAACAGGTGAACGGAGACATAACAAACAGTGCATCGAAATGGTGTTAACAGCTGAGCAAAAAAGCAGCATAGAAGGCTGTGCATTTGCATAATAAAGTACAAAACGTTAAAGCACGCAGTCTGGCTTTGGTCCGGACAAGGCTTCAGTGAATACGAAAGCTACTAAACTAACAAACAGCAAGAGAAAAAAGGCAAGCTACACGCTTCACTGATTAGGACACGCCTGGCAGAGGGTCGCTCGATTCAGCAGCTGGATTAAAGTCTGTGTAAGTTTGACGCGCGCGCTGTTAATAATTCCGACGCACTGCGACATTGTCCTGGGCAACACGCGTTCGCGTTCCCGTGATCCGGAGTGCAAGACTTCACTGCAGCAGAGCGATGCGGCGGATGCCCAGGACCGGGAGACATCTTTTCAAATTTGGCTATTCGTTGCTTGACCTCGCAATTTCGATACTGCGCCGCTTTGATCGGGTTGAGAGCCGACGCTCGCGTTTTCGAACCCGGGAGCGTTCTCGCAGGCGTGGGACGTAAGCGCGCGCTACCGGTGCTCAAAGCCTGCGGCCGTTCGAGACGGCGACCGTGTTTCTTCTTGTAAGCGGAAATCATCTTTCTTGATTCGCGCAAAAGTNCCAAAGCGGTGAGGTCGTTGTATTTCCCAGCGCCGTGAGTGGGGCCAACCTTGGACAACACGTTTCGTTAAAACGAATTATCATGCCCGGTCAATTTTTCACACTGTTTTGCAAGAGGTGCGGTTAGCTCAAGCTCAGCATGCGAGTTAAGAAGGTCAGTATCGACACAATACGAACCTTTCGTCTCGATTCAATCTGCTCCAGCGACGGCGTTTCATCGCAACCGTTAAACGTCATCCTCAAACCGTCAAAATCGGGGTTTCTATTTTCGACCGACACGTGACCACGATGGGCCAATCTCTGCGTTTTCATTGTTTCCACACTGTCGTTTCGCACCATTGATCGCCCGTAATGCGGCGCGGGCAGTTTCCTAGGAGTTTCACCCGGCTTTGGCCCGGCTGCGGAGTGGAAGCTTTTCCGAGCGCTAACCCCCGTCACCGGTCGCTGTGCAAAAGGGGATTAGGTATGAAATTACAAGAGATGAACCACTGAAGCTTACTCGTAAGAAATTGTGCGGTCGTTCGTAAGAAATAAGTACGAGTTTATGAAGCTTAAGACAGCATTTTCGATATCCTTGATAGATATGGCTAAAGGTACGAATGTCTTAGTAGACTCGTAGAGACAAGCTGCGGCGCAGGTTAAGCACTGTGCACTTGACAACCCAGACTGGTGGAATGCGACGTACGTATAATTCGGTGAGTTTCACTTTCGGTNACTGCTACGCAGGGATGTGGTGCTAACAAAAAGGGTGTGGGAACGCATCCAAAAAATNTCCATTTTAAAACAGCTTTAAANTCATTTTAAAGCAAAACGTGAAAAAGGTGTGGGAACGCCGTTCCCACGCGTTCATGNCCCACTGCACCCCTGCTNCTACGGAATAAACAACTTCGATAGTCCGCTGATTTGCACACGGAAGCTCGATGGTGAGCCACTGTTCGGTGGTTACCGGGAAAGCAGATGGAACGACTTAACAAACGGAGTGAACTGCCCCTTTGAACACTGGCGCCGGGTACTGATTGGTAATTACGAGCGGTAACGTTCAATGTCCAGATATTTTTTTGGCTTCGAATACTAACGAAGTCCAGTCCCACTCACGTTGGTTACATGCTCCACAATTAAATTTCAGGGTACTAAGCTGCTATCGTGTAAAGTACACGTCTAGCTGCAGCGTTTTTTTGTGTCCACTGCTGCTATGATTGCAGGAAATAATGCGAACAAATTTTAGAAATTTTGCTGAATGGTCTCTTTGAAAACAGCAAGATGTCAACGATCTCCACGCGTTCGACATTTTCTGTACTGATATTTCATCAGAAATCGTTTTAACATTGTTATTCATCTGTTTCGAGGAAGTTGTGAATAAAAGTTATATTTGTCAACAATTTTTTCCGAAAGCCAAGTCCTTCGTCGAAATTAACCATACAAGTGAAGCCGCACTTAGATGGTCTTATTCACAGATGTTGTGTGCAACTTAACATAAAAATACGAGCAAAATTTACATTGAACTGATTTGCAATTTGCCATAACATTCCGGCGTTATATCGTTATCAACTCGATACATTTCTAGACTGAAGCCGATACACCTCTCGTGGCTCTTCAGTCAAAATCACAGCAGCAAAATATAAAGCAGCCCTTGCTAAACCAGCAGGCCAGTGAAAACTACTATGTTTATGGTGTAGTTGCTAGTTAGCACGTAAATCTTTGACACAATGTAAGCCCGACCTATCATATTTGCCATCTTGTCCAACCTGCGTGTTTGGGTTGAACAACCCGCTTTGCCAACTGTATCAATCTGCACAGTCCTCCACCTTTCTGGTGTCACCACGTGGTATAAGACATTCAGGTTGCGCTCAGCACTCCAAGTTCCAATAAAATAGACTTTCAAGAATAGTTCTTGTTGCGTGTACAATAAACTCGCTAAACCAGTGGTTTTCTACCCTTTTTGTACCGCGATCTATTACAGCAGCCCACAATAACCCAACGACCTCCCCATCTAAAACTTGAATAAAGTAAATGTGATACAGCTGTGTACATAAAATTGTACTCGCGGCCCCTTGAAATATGGTTCGCGACCCCTCGGGAGTCGCGACCCAGGTTGAAAACACTGTGCTTAACCAAACTCATTTTTAGATCACGGTGAACATTCATTTTACTCTGTTTCAAAAACGAACATTTCATAACATTGCTTCATACGTTTGCTGTATATCCTGAGAGGTTACATTTTTTCATACAATCTTTCTCGTTACCATGCCCGCGAGAATAGCCAATTAAGCGATCACCAAATAAAAATAAGACAAACGAGAATTTTTTTCACGTTCTACCGTATTCCGCATTTTATTGACACCGAAAGGAGTGACAACAAAACATAAGGTATATAGAGATTCATAACTTTTTTTGTTTAAAAGGCACAAGTGTTTATATATATTTCGGGTGCTTCTGGTTTTGCACTGAGTTTCTTTTTTAAAAACTAACCCGGTGAGTTAAGTGACCATCGGGCGGGTAAGCAAAAAACAGCATATTACACACTACTTAAGATTGCATTGAATGTTTGCTGGGGTAAATGATGTATGACAAAGGGTTGCTACAAGTTTATATCGGTTTAAGGAGAGCAAATTCTCTTAGAACGCGCAAACTCTGACATCAACAGCCTTAGTAAAATGTATAATCGAACTTGCAATGAAAAACCAAATCATGCGCTAAGGCAAAAATATGCCGAGTGTGTTTGGTCAGCTGCTGTCGGTTCGAAAATGGCAGTGACGACCGCCTCCTCAGCATCATTTCTTCGAGATAAGTAACGTGCAATGTTTGTTGCCAACTGAATCACAGATCGTTGCAAGGCATGGCAGTCTTGACTGTGACGTTATAATTATCGGGCACGACTTCATAACAAAAAGTTGGTGTATATACCAAACATGTGACATGAAAAGCATAGTTACCGAGCAGTCGAACTAAGTCTTTTGCCAGACCAATGCAGATGAGTTTGTCACTTACATCCGCAAAAGATCAGCTTTGCTCGTAACCAGACTGACGCCCCCAAAGTCTGCATTGAATTCAAGAACAATGACAGCACCGGTAGAAAACTGAAGCCGCTTACGCTGCAACCATCCTTGAGGAAAAGAATTGTTAGGACGACTGGCGAGTGTTCCCGTACCGCGAAACGTTGACCAATGGCGTAGCCACCTATTGGATATTGTGGATTTGGGGCAACAAATATAGCAGAAAGCGCTTGATGCACGCACGGGTGGTTGCAACTACAGCCGCTTATTAAATTCAAAATAGGGTAGGACGGAGGTGAATTTATTAGCAGGTTCTGACGAAGCAATTTCTTTTGCAGATTACTACTGAGACAGCACAGGTAGAATGTTGGCAAACCTAACTTTATGGCAGACCATACGGTGTATTAATCCTCGTTATAATCGCTGGAGCATTTTCTGCCAATGAGGAGAGTAAAATGAAGTGCAAATTTTTTCAGTAAGAAAAAAATCTAGGGAAGAGAAATTGAAAAATAATGGAGCAGCTATCTTCCATTGTGAACATTACTTGAAACCCATCTTCAGCCAACGAAAACCAAGATGTCTGCAGTGCCGCTAAATCACTACCGCAAATGGAGACGGAAGACACAGTTGACCTCGTGAAAGGAATTTAAAGTAAGTCCGTCAGTAAAGCACCTCCAGCCATGGCTGAAATTGAACACTGCAACTTGGCCAGACGTTGTAAGTTATAAAGTGGGAGTTCAAACGGTCAAAGCAGGGACAGACAGCTATTAGAAGAAAGGTCTTTCCAACCAGTGGTTAGAGTAATTAAAGGAAGGAGATAAGAAGTAATCGTTGAACTTTCTGAGCAAGAAGTAGATTTACAAGACACTAAAAATGGTGATGTTGTTCTCAGGTCATGGTTGCTTTATTCCAGCAGTAATTCAAGATTATAGTGTTTCTGTTGCAAGTTATTTCAATCGGAAATGATAATTTGTATTTGTTCCAATACCTTTGGTTATTTTGTGACATCTTAATCCTTGTCTTTTATCATAAAAAATCAACAATTCACAAGCAGTGTTTTGATAAATGGAATGAGCTAGGACTGCGACGTCTGGTTCATCAAGCAAACATAAAATACAGATGCAGGATGCCATGGATAAGAAAAAACGAAATGGAGAGAAATTCTTCAGAGTGTAATGAAGGTCAATATGTTTTTGAGCAAAGAAAATCTTCCTTTCATGGCCATCGTCATGACTCCAACTCAAGAAACCACATAAATTGTCTTCAAACTTTGAAACTCAAAGAAAGCAAAATGTTATTCTGTTGTCAGCAAACACCTTCTGGTAAACAACTTTCTAAAAATGGCACGACAACGTATTTTTCACCTACTATCCATAATGAGATAATTGAGTTTCTTGGAAAAAAACTTAACTCATTCTAGCTAGAAGAAATGAAGGATGCAAAGTATTTTTCAATTCTACTCGACAGTACTCCTGAGGTGTCTCATGTTGATCAATGGCTTTGTAGCGAAATACGTAAAATTGACGGCAATGAGGTAAAAAAAAAGTATTTTCCAAATTTCTTGTGCGAGAAATATTCAGATGAAATTATAAGTCTATTATTAAGCTTCAAGAAAATGGCTTAGACGTAATGATGTGCAGAGCTTCTACTCATAGATGGGAGGTCTCTTACTGAAGCATGTGCCAATTTTGTCAAAGAGTAATGGATACACGATGGATGGGGTGCACATTGCGAAGCTGTGAAAGCACTTCAATGAATTCATGACGTAGAGAGTGCATTAAACGAGATCTTTGACCGAAGAAAGATTGATACACAAGGTCAAGCTCGTGGTTTTTAGATGCAAGTCGGTGTTATTTGTTTTCTTTGTTTTTACATTTTTGGAATGAGGTTCAGGTGAAGTCTCATGATGCGCGGATCTATAGCGAAAAAGTTTGTCACCGGAGAATTGTACCCAGAAGATGAATACCTCTACAGATTTTTTGATCAATGAACGCGATGTGGCATTTGGTTTTTGAAAGCCCTGTGATCGCAATGTTGCAAAGTGGAAGCATTGGCGGATTATGAACAAAGAGCACGTATGCGGATGACGCTTATCTTTTTGCGTTATCAGTAGAAATCGATAGGTTCAATCGGCTGGTACAAATCAAAGGTTCCACGTTTTAAAGCGATGCTGCAGCGCTAGATCTGCTACAGTGGTTTACAAATGGGCGTTTATGTGACTCAACACCGCATGTTTTAAAGCTTTGCCTATAACTTTTTCTGTTCGTATTGCAAGCTGTGAAAAGAGTTTTTCAAATCGTGCTTAAGACCTACTGGAAGTTGATAAACTGTGCTTTAGATCTACTGCAGGGAGAAAGTAGGTTGCCTGAGTGATTTCATCCAGAAACTGCCTTTTGACGATATGATTTTGGAATTTGCTTCAGTAGACGCTCGACGAATTGATCTTGGAAATTTGGTGAGTATAAACTAATAAATTCTAATTTTGAAATAATGCTAGGTGTGCGTTACACCTCGTGAGTTGGTATATTTCGTGTGGTGATGAACCTTAAAAATCAGTAAGCCTAGTGTTGAGGGAGGGTGGCGTTAAAGAGGGCGACATTTCGTGCAAAAATCTCAGGTCAGCAGTTTGTGCTGCTACGCCATTGTCATCGGTAATTTACGTCTGATTACAGCAAAGATAACAAAAGGTTATCCGATGATGATAAAACTGAATGATATATACTGTACAGCTTGAGAACAATCCAAAACAACGCTATCGAAGATACAAAGCCGGTCAACTGCAACGTTTCTGACTGCGTAGCAATACACTCCAACTGCACGGCAGTGTCCAAGTTGGATATTATCAAACTGACATAAAACACCGATTTTTCTTGCTGCAAGCATGCAAATCACATGTTTGAGTAAATTTAAAAAAGACGGATCAGCGAAAACTTCAAAACGTTTGAACAAATCATCTGCTACTGGCTTTTGTGCTGGCAACCTCAACACGAGCAATACTAACTTCCTGACGCTGAACGGAAGCTGACAAATTACTAGACGTTTAGGTACTCTCCGTCCGTACAACAAGCAAGTAATGCATGAGTCGCGTGCCCGAGGATGCAATGGCTTTGACAGGAAACGCCACAGGCGGCGCAAACATATACACAAGCTCAGGTATTTGACAGACTGTAACAAAGCAGCAGTCGTGCGTTCGTGTCGACGCAGTCACTGACAAAAGAAATGGGTCAGCAGTAGCACTTGATATCACTCAAGTTTTAAGAGCAGCCTAAGAAACGACTTATGCCGATTAGTGTTTACGTGCGGTGACCGCGTCTGTTGTTGGTAACTGGTAATAGCAAACATAATTATCGCCGTAGTAACTCTTTTCTACGTTCTCAGCTGGTGTTGAAACGATAAAACCACCAACACGTGCCAACGTTTTGATAGCTTAGGCAGCTTTGACAACTATTCACACGCTTTAACACATCAGTTCACACGCTTTAACGCAAAAGAAATATTCAACACGTGCAGGAATCAACACTACCTGGACATTGTACAACAACCGTTTGACAAAAACGCTTCAAATCAGCATTTTTTCGAACTCTATCACAAAATAGATCGGAAAAGCACGAAACTTTGAAACTAACTTCTTGTCGCTTCACAAAAACATTTAAAACATACAGCAAGCCTGTTATGAATGAAAAAAAAGTCTGATTGTTTCTCAAACTTAGGTTTGTTTGCAACAAATCGATGTTTTTTTGCTCTTCGTCGCGCAGCGATTTTGCCGCTGCGTTTTTTTCAATTTTTTATCACGTGTGCTTATCGCCACTTCTCCGATTTATCAATTCTTGCCAGCACGTTATTAATAATCATTTACTGCTACCAGCGTCTGCCAACTCACACATTTTGGTTGTCAGCCAATGCCATTCTAAAACTTCTGCTTGGACGAATTTAGTTGCACAAACTATCGTAACGTTGGCTCGTTTCAGCGATTTATTATCGTTAGCAAACTTGCCGCAATTAACACCAGTTGTGCATAGAGAATAGCATAAGTACTGTACTTGGTGCACAGCCATTCCCTTTTCATGAAGTAAATGTTCACTTATTTCATGATTACAACAGTAATCATCTTTCTGCATATCTAAGGTGGTACATAGCAAAACAACCGATTTCCTAAGAAAGCAGAAGGGGACCAAATGATTTCGACAGGGCCATACAGTTTTATTGTGGATCATAAATGCGTGGTCGCTAACAAACTATTGCATGAACAATAATTTGAACCGTCAAAAGATACCGCTTGTTACGTCCCACATCCCGCCAAACGACATATGCATGACCTTCCAGCGCACACGAACATCGTTCGCGCATTGCTGGAATGTGCATGCTGCTATTAACTCACCGCCGCTCCGCTTAAGCTGTTCTCGTCCCAATTCGTAGAATTGTCGAGATTGCTCGCTGTATCGCTGCTGGAATCTTTTCTCTGCACAGAAACAACCGATCAAAGTCAGCGCAGGTAACGCTTTTACCGTAAAAACAACTTCGGCGAAATTTTGGACTAAATATTTATTTTTAGGATAAAAGTTCTCACAGCGTTTGGGTTCTTGTGTATCCAGAAAATAGGATCAAAGCATTCTTTTTTTTGTCACGGTCCATTCGACAATCGCAGCATGGGGCCCAGCAACAGTTCTGCAGCAGATTGTCTTTACAGTACACGGGCTTGTGCCCTCGCAAAAGGCTTTGCTATGACGTTGTGCCAGCAATGAAGACACGTGGCCACGTAAAAAATCCTATGGGAAGCCCCCTTTTTTGCCAAAGGCACAAAGCTTCCCATTACCAGAAGTCTCTTGCAGCTCATCCACGTTTTGTTTACTATTCTTACAGCGGCAACTAACAGCTTTCTACAAGCGGGGGTTCAGGAGACAGGAAGTAAAAACGCAACTTCTGCTCCAAGATGAAAAGAAAAATACCTGAACAAATGCTATATGAAGTGGTAACAAACTTATTTACCTAGCTGAGAGCAGCGGCATGCAGGTCATGATGTCCTCGGTCAGAAAAACTGCCACTGATGCCAACACAAATATTTCACAGAACGCAAAAATGCACGTGGTTGCGAGGTAAGATAGAATGATGTCCACGATCAACTTTTTGGCTTTTTTTTCGACAGTATAACAAGCGCATTTACAAATATTATAACATAGTACGTATGCCATCCGTTCTGCCGCAACGTCACGTCGAGCATTATTGCATAGTACGCACATTACATTTACAGCCGCAGCCAGGAAATGGTTACCTGGAACTCGGAGCCACTTTGCGATTGGCCGCTTTCCATCTTCTCTTGTTCAAGGGATTGCTGGATCAATCTGGCCACCTGAAGTTCCGAGTAAAAAAATCAGAAAAATTTAACGCCCTGGAGCAACATCAAACGCAACTGCGGTTAAAAAACACTGGCGCTTGATCGAGACGAGGTCATTGGCCGGATACGTAAATGAGATTTTTTAATAAAATGCACACAAATTATGACCATTTTTGCACTCAGTAAAAAACACCTGAAAGCCACAGGTTCACACGATAAATGCATTACGTTAATAGTAAATGCTGTCATTGAGACAACGCCATTACTTCGAAACCAAAATGCTCACTGTGTAGATCGTTCGGTTATTGTAATAAAGGTTGGGATAAGGCAATATGAGCCCATTAAAGCACCAACTGAAACACGTTAATTCGAACAACACGAATATACGAATGCCAGGCTTGAAATAATGTGGATTGAAGCCGTCAGCAAAACTAACTTCGGAGTCTTCTGTGCCATCCTTTTCCCGCCCAATTTTGAATCTGACGAGGCCGCTTGTGTTCCGCAAGACTGAGCCAGCGTATGCTTGAGTTACTCCGACCAATCCGTTGCCGTCGACTTCGATTATCTGATCGTTGACTTTGATCCTGTAAATATATAACCAAGCGCACATCGGAAATGTTGTCTCAAACATTTAGTGCTACGTCACAATCACTTCAAATAATCCGCGTTGGGCAGTTGATAATAGGAAAACCCCCATTCGGACCGATGTTACATTTATATGTTTTACTAAAAAGGAACGCAACAAGAAAAACATGCATGATGGAAAAAAAACTATTGCCTGTACAAAATGGAAGCAGTAACTATGAAAATGGACATAAAACATGTAAACGGAAGCAATTACTTATGCTTCCATTTTACATGAGTTGATCATCTTCTCTGATTGTAAACAATACCGAATGAATTTTTGTTGGATCGGCAAGCTGCTTTTATCGGGTTTCTGAAAAACTGTTGTGTGTAAGGTTCCGCTTTACTTACAACGTGTGAGCAAGTCGGAAATAATACGCAGCGAGATGCTTGCGTTTCCAGCAATGGTTGCGAAAGTTTGAACCTACGTAACTCAGGGAAGACTGCACGGCCAACTGCGTAAGCAAGATGAACAATGAAGCTGAGGCATGGTGCTGAGGTGGAACAATGAAGCTGAGGCTGAGGCATGAGACATGCTGTTCACGTCAGTGTTGCCAATTNAGTGGATTTGCCACTAAATCATGAGGGGCAGCGGCGAAAAAGTTTTGCAACGGAAAAATTGGCCGTGTATATGTAAATATCAAGCCCTTTTTCAGACTCATTTGAGATTATTGTGAAAACGCTGTTATCGTTGTGCCATTTTCTTCGTTGAAAAAAACGCTGAAAAATTCCTGGAATAAACGTTCTTGCACTGGACGTTATGTGAATCCCAAAATTCAGATAAAAAATAGGTTTTAGCGCAAAACTAATCTAACCTCTCTACATTGGATTAATAAGCATGGCAGCCTGTGCAACTTAAGACTACAATAGTTAACTTGAGTAGGATACTTTACTTCATGTGTTGGTGATGCAAATTCTTCAAGCAAATAAAAAAATATAACACTGTTTTGTAGCCAAAGACAGGTTTCAGTTTTCTTGCGTAGGTGACGTAGTAATGTTTCGCACAACACCGCCATGCAACCTCTCTTTGCCAGTCGCTTATAATTACAGCTGTTTGCACAAAATTCTTGTTTTATTCTTAGGAACCCGAGTTACATGAAAACCCTTTTAAGTCGTAATTAATTTTACCTTGTCCACGATTAAGCAGCGAAAGAAGAGCATAAAAAAATCTTAAATTCAATGTACGACACATATTTTATTTAGTGGCAAAAATAAGTCAAAATATATTGGGGAAAAATTTAGTGGAATCTAGAGGATCTTTAAAGATGGTTTAGCGCAGAAGCGCGAAAGAGAGTTGGCAACACTGGTTGACATCCCGATCTGCGCTTGGGCAGAATAACGCCATGCAACTTTGCGGGAGCGTCAACTTAAAGCTGTTGCTCGTGGGGTCATACGTTTTCATAAGTACTATGTCTACTAGCTGTTCTGGATTCTCACTGTTTTTGAAAATTATCTCCGAGCATCTCTCCAGCATGTAGTTCAATCCTTTTTCGTGCTGAGCGCAATTCCCCTCTTCCTGCAAGAGCTGGTCAAGTCCTCGTCGAAAATGATATTTTTTTAACGTTCCAGCAAATCTTTTTCCTGTAGCCCTGGCGATCGATTCCTCCTAACTACGTATTAACCCACAATCCCAGCTTTTCGCATACAATCCAAAATTTTTAACCGAAAACCTTCAGTTTTCAACGACTACTGTTCATTTAAATCACATTTTTGTGATATTTTAACTCACGCCTCGCATTTCATGAGAGACGACTTTTTAAGGACAGCAAGAAATACCAAGTATTGAGCTGTCAGTGTTGACCAGAAAAATTGCGCGGCCTCGAAATCTTTGTGAGCCCTAATAACGCGAGAAAAACGTTTCCCCGCCTAACTTTTCGCCTTTCAAGTGTTCGCGGCGTTGTAATTGACTGCAGCAAAAAAGTTTCGGGTCATAAACCCGGTTCCAGTCTTTATCTCATGACGTTGGTCCAAACAAGCCTTGGCTACACCACTGTTATACAAATTTAAGAGTGCTCACACAAAAAGAAATCGTAACAAATGCAGCGCTACATAATACTGAAAAGGTGTCGATGATGCATGCAAAACTGTGATGCGCGAACAGCCAAATTTTAGCGTTAGAAATTTCCACATGCGCAGAATCAGGCTATTTGCTTTGCTTGGCGCATATGCTTTAATCTGTGTCGTCCAAATGGAAAATACAATAGGAACAGGTGAGATCTACCTTCAAAAGACTTGCATTTTTGGTGTGCACCCTCAATGGGGATCGGCAAGTACATATTTTTTTGTGTCACTCCTTTATTCAGGACGATTGTGATGTCAAAAAATATTAAATATCAATTTTATGTGCAACTCATTTATTCTTAATGGTGTATCTGATTTCTCTAATTAGTTTTGCGATTTTCGTTCTTTTTAATTTTCTTGCAGCATAAACAACCATAAGCTTCATTTCTTCGTCATCTCCGTTCAAAGCAATTTCCGATCAATTTAAAATAAGCACCTCGTGATTTTGTAGTTCCACGGGAAGATGTACTAACACTTTGCTGTAATTAACAATGCATGCATTTTGCGGCCCAAGCAGGTTGCAGTTTAACTAGCATTCCTACCATTACCAGGCCAAAATTTTTTAAGGTTTCCAACGAATACGTCTGAACATGACCATGAAGTCCAAATGCACATCGACGTAGTGAATGGCTACTGTCGAAAATGATTTTCTTGTTGCAAAACGGACAATGCCACCGGTATTCTCCGTGTCTCTTGAAAAATGTACACAATCAATTTTTGTGGAAATCATAACCAGATGAGATCGTTAATTACGGAAACACCAGTCGATCTTTGTGCAGTTTTTGCCAAATAGTCGGTGAAAACAAATCCAAAAATCTGACGGACCTACCAAAGATGTTGAAGAAGAATCTGATGCGCGTGGAAGTGCAACGATTTAATGCAAAAGAAATCGCTTGACTTGGTATTTCATGTCCCACACTCCGCCGCAACATTTAATTTAACAATGACGGACACACATTTCCACTCCAAAACGAGACCTCACTTTTTCACCTACGCGAACCGTGCGCTTCAATCTGAAAACCCAGCTGTCTCAAGAAAGACTTGTTTATTTTCTACATGCTGGTGAACACACTGTTGGAAACAAAAATATCAAATACTTGTTTTCAATACTGTTTGAAAATCACGAAAGAAGCAGCTTTTAATGTAACTTCGTGTGATTTAAATCGTAATTGCTCGTGAAGAAAACAGCACACCAGTCAACCTTAACGGATACTGTAGTTCAGTGGTTCCCAACCGGGGTGCCATTTACAATACCCAGGGGTACCGCGGGCTAACACGTTTTTTTACCATATCATTAAAAATACATTTTCAAACTGTCATCAAACCTCAAAGCAAATTGCTATGGGAGCCGTAAATTATTATTCTTTTCTGTAGGGTGCCGCAAGCCTAAAAAGGTTGGGAAACACTGCTGTAGTTTGTTGGCTTGACTTGCAGCTTTCTATTTTAATCCTGGTTTGAAAAAAACGCGGTCTGACCTCTGGACATAAATGATAGCTCTGCAGCACTCGTGTCATCGACCTAAGCTTTGCAACGGGATTCTTCGATGCGATTGCAGACATCCCCGTACCAGGCACACAATGCAAAGATGGCGTCTGTGCCACAATGTGCGTTTTCCGTCTGTTTGGGCCGAAGAACCNAGTCCACTTTTATTANCACCTTTTCGGTCGGTTTGTTTCNTGCGTATTTCCATTAAGGTTTCAGACACACGTGCCAACCTCACGAGTGAAACCACGCAGCNACAACTAAGCTCACAAGCAAAACCACGTCCGTTGTTACGCACAATTGGTCAAACCTTTCAAACATCGCTTTGGCGCAGTAATTTGCTCAAGTAATGCCATCATTGCAGTTGAAGGAATTTAAATCCTTTCACATTAGTAATGAAACTATTTTTTAATCGAGCTGCCTTGATCGTGCGTTTGAAACACAGCAAGCCCACAATATAAAGAAATTCTGATTGCCACTTGACATTCTTCACATTGCGGTATGTCGGAATGCGCGCCAACGGTCGCATTGCAACCGACACATTTANGCTGTCAACACATGGTCACGTGTCTCTTTCAGAACGATTTTCTTGAATTTGACCACGCATTCTGCTCTTTTTNTAACATTTCACTAGGTAATGTTTCACTCGTCCTAGTAACAATGATTCGTGCTACTCAAAAAGAGCATTCTGAAATTAACACGTATTACATGAATATGATTTTGTACACACAAGTCAATTTTTCCACAACCCCTGTGAGCTTTTCATTGCTGTATTCATAAAAAACGTTTTAACTGGAGCTTCACACAGCACGGCATGCGAACAAAAATGATATGTCTACCCACTTTACACCGTGCTGGCAAGAGCTGAAAAAAACTCAGATAAAACACATTGAGATCACACAAATCATCCTGATCACAGAACTGCGGGGTTTTGGCATCGACCTGCAATGTTTAAAACTTTACTGATGCCTTTGAGTGCTTGCCTAGGTCTTCGAGAATAACTACGATTGGAAGTCACTAAGACACCTGTGTCCAAACTTTTCGCGGTATTACGATGTCCACCACACATGTTCTTTTTGGTTATAGTCCTATGTGCTGTGGTGCGGCTCGCATGAAGCACATAAAGAAGAGTTCTTAACCAAATGCTGCAACCGAATTAACGTGTAGAGCCTGATAGTTGAACTCACAACCACACCGCTTGAAACTTACGTTAAAAACAAAAAGAAACACAAAACTATTTCAGCGCGACATGCATGAGAACTCCACACACGATGTGCGGCAGTTAGCCGTGTGACCCAAGCGCAAGGAAAGCAAAAAATAAGGATTGACTTAACTTTCTCACAAACGCTCACCTTCCGTCTTTGTCTGCAGCGCCACAGGGCGTTATCGTTTTGACGAAAATCCCGAGTTTTTCAAGTCCAGCGTCGGCTCCAACTCCCATCCCTATGATGCTTATACCAAGACCGCCACTACCTAACAAAAAAAAACAATCACTTTCTTGAGAAACGACGACACGCCATGATTTTGAGTATTTCATCCTAAAATTACAGCACAACAGGCAACACATGAGAGAACACTAGCGACACAAACGCGAAAATCTGGCAGAGTCCGTTCCCCTTTCTCACAGGCGATCCTTATCCAGGTGATATTGTTATAACCGTCGAGAACGTTTGTCAGCTGCACAGTTTTGTGTCCGAAGGATTCAGATGACGCGGTCTATGTTCCCCGGAGACACGCAAAAGTGCGTGAAGACTGGTACGTTTAGTAAGTGCATGCGGCGCTACGTTTCTAGCTACAGAACAGAATCGTTCGAAACTTTTTAAAATGCAGAAATCGCTTTTTTTGCAGATTGACAAGTTGTCCTGCTTAATGAGGTGTTGAGGTAAATAAAGCAGCACCAAAAGTTAACTATTGATTGGCTCAGTCGCGACAAAACGCACTGGCGAGATTCTGTGACTTGTCTTATTGAAGAACCAAACTAATTCTAAACAGATACCGCAGCTAAACCGTTGGGTGGTGCTAGCAATCTGGTTCGCAGCGCGTAAACAGCTGCAAAAGACGGGAGGAAGTTTCAAGCGGAATACACGGCGAAACGTTGCCTGAGATGCAATTGATACGCACACACGAGATGTATTAAAACCAGAGGATTCACGCATCGGCAAATGTGAAGTTCCTATCGAGATCCTGGAAGATTTGCCGCGAGAGACGTTTTTTTCAATTAAATGAAAGATAAAGTATACCAGTGAATCCAACTTCTTTTGGCCGTGGCAAACTTAGTTTTCTTCACGCGGCGCACAAAAGCTAATGACCGAAACGTAACTAATAGAAACGTCCTCGTTGGAAGAGTCGTGTGCAGTAGGTTTAACAATTTCGCGGCAGACAGGTGGAGATGCACCGGAGAAGATTATAATCCTTACATGTTTGGAGCGATGCAGGAAGGTACTTCCAATTTCAGAAAACCGAAGTGAAATATTCCAGTAATTCTTTGCACGAAGAAAACCAGCTTACAGAATTTTTTCACTTCAATTTATTCACATTTACACCTAAGCCATCGCTTGGCAAGTGACTATGGGCAATACGGACAGTTACTGTAGCACTTTAATTTATTTGCAGCCGCGCATCCCGCGTAAAATTTACGGGGTAGAACTTTGACTGACTAGCTTTTTCAAAACGTAACGCTACAACCAGCAACACCCGTTTTACTCCAAACTCCAATACGTTTCGTGTGGTTGTCGTGTTCCACTACGATCGTACTGGTACTGATAGTGATCGAGCTTGGAGGAAAGAAAACATTTGTCGAGCGTTTAAGGCCCCTGATATCATTCCATTTCTATCCAGCCTCTATCACTAAATCGAACATGCTCATTGCAGTAAATCCGATGCTGCATAACTGTTGCTACTTCATAAAAGTTGCCCGAAGAATGTCGCGGCAAAGAGACACATGCAGACAAAATCAACGTGTTGAAACGTCTTTAAAGAAAAAGTCGTTTCGACAATTCAAAAATTGTTTAACTGTGTGTTTCGGACAGAAACCCACCTTTGAATAACTCGACATCAAAAACGTCCATTTGCTCGACTCGTTTTTCCAGTTCATACTCCGCTGACGCCGAAACGGGATCGACGTCATCGTTGCACCTGTCGTAATCAGTCGTGGAGTAGGTCAAGAAAACCTGAAAAATTAAAGAGTTTCCAAATTTTGTCGCCATGGGTTGTCAGTCACGCAGCTACGCATAGTGCGGAAGATATTTACGATTATGTGACGCTGTTGCCAAAAGCAACAGTTTACGCCTTAAGGGACGTACAGTGGAGGCCAAGTCAGAGCGATAAGAGTGCAGGTTTAAGGGAAACAAAGATGAATCGAACAAATCGTAAAGCGCTGACAGCTCTTATAGATACAGCTTGCCCGCAAGCTGCAAATTAACTGAGAACGCAGAAGTGGATCTTCCACAAGTTGCAGTGATAAAGCAGCAGCAGTAGCAGCCGCGAAACGCGAACCGGTTTTAAGATAAAATCAAAGTTTAAGACATTTGTGAACACGTGTTGTGAAGAGAGAAGCTAGCGGAGTCAAAACAAACCGCAGACGAGGTTCAGGTCAGCATGGCAACTGCCCATCACTATCTGCCGAAATAATTACACTGCAGGCATCTGCCCAGAACAGGACGACAAGAAACAGCTGCATGGACTGATGAATACATCCATCGCAATTCGCGACACAGCAGACAGCCAAAGCAAAGTTCGGAGGCCTGTTACCTTTGACCCCTGTACTAATGCTTTCCAATCGTTTGCACCTCACCGGCATGAAGCAGTCTGTTCCTCTGCACGTAGTAAAATTACTTCTACGATAGCGCGAGTAGGCGCATTGTTGTACAAACATACGGCTGCACACTACAAGCGAAAATTAATTATCGACGTACCATCGTGTGGATGGTGCAACACATTGCCAGCTGCATCGCTTGACGATGTATGCTTAGTTTTGGTGAAAGTCGGGAAGCGAAGCAAGCGTGTTTGCTGCAAGTCTTCCCCTCTTACTCATAACACTTACAAGTTCAACGGTGTTTACCGGTTTCGAACTTCCCTCACTTCGAGAAAATCGCTGGCGTCACAGCGCAAGACAACCCTCCGAGCCAGTCCCATGTCGGACACAAGAGACCGTAGCCACAACAACAAGCGTGGGAAGAGAAGCTAGAGCACAGTCAGGCTTGGCTGAGCTCGAATTGAGAGCTGAAGATCATACCAAGACAGCAATTTTGGCAACACAGTGAAAAGCGCAGCGAGAAAAGTACGGGATTGTGTTGGAAGTTTCAATGTTGTGGGCAGTGCTGAATAGCAATTTCGTTTTGTCCACACAAACAAAGACTATTGCAAGAACAGAGGAAGCGACATGGAAGGAAAAAAGTGCGTTTGGCATTTAGCGAAAACCTTANGTTNAGCCAACTTCCGAAACACGAGTTCTCCGTCGGTCATCGCAGTATTGCTGACGTCACAAAAGCGTCAGCTGAGATCAAGCATGGACGATCGTTGCGATTCAGAATAACAGCATTTGACGCGCGACGTGACATCTAAGATCAAGCGAGCGTGACAGTTGCTTTCTGACTAGCATCGATTTGGAGACGAAATGACACCCTTCAAAGCGACGGGTAATCCAGGAGCGGGCAAGCGCGTTTTATCACAACACGGGAGCGTCATGAAGAGATATAGCACCACTAGCTGAACAGGGGCACTAGTTCGGCTAAATGGTGATCTCGTGAGCTGCCGCAGCGACTTGCGAAGTAGATTGTCCTGTTGCCACTGTACAACAGCTTCGGCAATTTTTACAGAGGAAGCCAAGTCACCGGTCGCTGAGTGGAAGAACGAGGTGGCAAACAATAGGAGCTCGCTTATCGTAGGATGGCACGCGTTACCGGCAATGCGTTTTAATACCTCTCACCGAACTAAATGCCCTGCTTCTGGATTAAGCCGGGTGCCCGTCGCTCTTGTCTGACGTGATACAAAGTGGGAGTTGACGAAATTAGAGAGAATTATTTAAAAGCATCTTCAACGCACGGGGAAGCATGAAATTGCTGGTGAAAACACGCGGGCGTTTGTTCAGGATTCATGAAACCGCAAGCAACAGCTCTAACGAAAAGTTTGCCTGCAATTTTTCCTCGAAACTGTAGAACAATCGAAAATACGCTGTCTTTGGCTTGTTTAACAACTTTTTAGCCATCCGTACTTTCACAAGGTTTAAATTTCTTTGAACAGCAGTAACAAACAAGTTTGCCGCAGAGCGATCGACTCGCATGGTAGATTACTGGTGCCCTCTTCGAAGTAATCGTTAACATTAAACTATGGGGTGCACTGTTCAGGTTTTTGTTGCTTGTGACACATAAAATATCGTCCGGTTGGAAAGTTGCCAAGAGAGAAGTTAAAGCTTATCCAAAAAAAACGTATCTACTGCAGCGAGAGTATGGATGAGGTGGAAAACTCCCTTACAGAAGCATGCTGAACAGCCTAACAAATTTTTTATGTTGGGAAGTCGTCCAGGATTTAAAATCGCACACTAGATCAGTGGTTCTCAAAGTGGGCGGAATCGCCCCCTTGGGGGCGATTTTGAGGTAAAATGGGCGAAAACAAACCACTAATCGATCATTGAGTTAACGATCATTGACTTAACTTCGGCTGTGGCCTTAATGCTCTCAAAGCAAGGAAACCGCTTGTTGATCTACGCCTGTACCTAACTAAAATGTCTCCCAATATATCGAAGTTTAGTGAAGGCCGCCAAGCACATCCATCACACTGAACTGGAGACCATGGCATACACCGATTGCTTTGAATAAAATTCTTTAAAAATACTACCTTGTGTTTGCTTTATCAAGCTTGGGGGGCGATAACGATGTGCCGAGAGTGAAAAGGGGGCGATGGAACAAAAAAGTTTGAGAAACACTGCACTAGATCATTCTGGTGTTCAACAGCACAGCGCGCCACATTGTCTACCAGAATGCACACAGGGCTTTTACGCTACGAAATGCGCCAAACGCAAAGTATGTTGGAAATTGAGTAACACCTTGTGGATGAACACGTCTGCATATACTGTAGAAGTCACAAAATTTAAATAGAATTTCTAGCAACACACACAGCTCTCTATAACCTGAAACTATGCAGGATTTGGGAAGTTTGATCCGTGCAACATGCAAGCCTTACGTGACATGGTAATTTTTTCAATAACGTTCGCTCTTTTATTTGACTCAGAAGTAAAAAGCCAAACGGATGGCACTAACCATCTGCCCACGTCCGCGAACAGCTGGCGCTAACGTGGGCAGATGCTACACGCCAACAGTTTTTTCGACCTTAGTCCGCCGACAAAATGCTGGAGCTTTGAGATACTGTAAATAGATTTTTCTGCGTTTGTAATAAAAACATCACAGTTATGACTTTTATGGTTAACACATCGACAAATCCAACGAACTGCCTTCCTATACACGGTGTTCCAGTCTAGATTGATTTTCACTGAGCACGCAGATTGCTCATTGTCCTGCCCGGAGCGATTGTAGAAAATATCGTCCAATCCACAGCAGGCACTGGATATCAATCTGAGCCGGTGTTGTCTGACTAAAAACCCAGTGTTGGCAAGGACGTAGAACGGGAGTTGATGTTTGGTATTCTCCTGGATTGTTTTGTGTATCGCTATCCATGCAATTCTACCGTGGTCTTTTCATTTAAATCTCTTCCACAAACCCCACCTGCGCCGCGCGTCACTTATATTCACCCCAAGGATGTCGTTTTCAAAAAAAGATGTTATGGTAAATAACGACATCTAGGTGGTTGTTTTCGGTTAATGCACCACGCTACCTTGTGACGAGAGCTTAGCGTCGCACGTTCCCATAACTGCGCTCCAGCTTGCCGCGAACGTGCTGAATAAACATAGGTGGCAAGCGCAGACAAGCGACGATGGCAGCGATGAAACGTGGACATTATGTTTGGAATGTGCGTCGCGCACTCAAACATTTGGCAGCAATAGATAAATCTGCCTCTGGCATTGTCGATCGGTACTTAGCGTTTGAAATTTAAGATTTCTATCGACAGCAACGAACTTACTCGCACGTTCCGTACACGCATCGAAACGATTACGCTGCAACAGCAAGCTGCATAAAAGATAGAGTTGATGCGCGAAGGGAAAGCTAAATAAATAAGAAAAAATGATGCTCCCGTGGTGCCGCGGTAACAGCAGTATGCGCAAGAATGGTCAGAGACAAAACTAAACACAACCTATCTTCTTCACGTTGGCACGGGGTGCGCGTTGCACTTACAGTACGAACGAGGATGCGATCATTTTCAATTAACGCCCATTCCAGCGGTGAAGATGGAGATTTCAGGATCCGAATAACACCGTACGTTCACGTGGATGATTATTATCTAAAAAGTTATTCTTCACTCCGTAATGACGCTCACACCGGTGCTTAGCTTCAGCTATACTGATAACTTAAACCTTTCAAATCCACTGAGTTTTACCTCGCAACTTTCGAAGATGCGATTGCAATCCACGCGGAATGAATTAGCGAAACAACGAGCGACCACGGTGCATTTTGCATTCGAAAACTTGCTTAGCGCCGCAAAAATCAACAGAATAAAATCACAGCCCACCTAAAATGGAACTGTGGTCCGGTAACTCCAATCACGAAAAAAAATTCACAGCATGCACCAAGATGGCGAGGAAACTGTGCTTGTATAACAGCATTGGCTTGACAGTTTCACAAGAAGCAATCGGCTATTCAGCCCTAAAGTCAACAGGTCAGCTGGAATGCATTAGATTAATGATCCACCGTGACATGAAGCAAACGTCGGAAGTTGCTAGACGGACATTTTTACGACATATCCACCAGCAAACAAGGAAAAAAACGCTAAATTGAAGTCGATGTGGAAATAACGCTGGAGAAAGCACTAGAGCGCAGATGCGAATCAAATTCAGAAATTAGTTGAATCACCTACTACCTAGTCCGCGTAAAATCGTCGCAACGACTCAACCACGAAGTTTCAGTAACATGAGCCCACGTCATTGGGTGAACACACCGAAAAAGATCAAATTTTTTACCTTAACGCTCAATGAAATATCTACACAAGCGTTGTACAATTCAAGCTTTTTTATGTTTACCACCGCAACGAACACCGAGTAAACAACGCGCGGTAATCGAACACACACTATAACCGTATATCATCTACCCACTCGCGGAAATGGAAATACTAGCAATGGTAAGTTTTCCACCACAAAGGAACGAACTAAACTGGCAAGGAAATGAGTCACAATGTCGGTTTGTCATGCAGCCGCAGAGCATAAATCGGTAGATACTGACGCTTCCGATTTAGTACCACTGCGACGCTTGTCAGAACGAAAAAGCAACAACTATCTTTTCAGAGTAGGTACTTGACGCAGTTTGCCGAATACAAGTGCAGCGCAAAAAAGACTATTGCCGCGACGCTCGCGCTCGAACGGGCGCTTGCATTAATGTCGAAAATTACCCCAGAAAATTTTCCGAGTCACTTCAGCGCGATGGCTCTGGCCTTTCCCACACCGTACGGGGTTTCGTAACGGCGGAAAGTTGACAGCTCACCAGGCCGAAGCCTCGGAGGCCTCTAACAACCGGTGTTGATGTGTTGCTTGCAAGAAAAACAGCAAAACGAACATTTCGTCTAGATTTTTCTTTTTGGCGAGCACTTTTCATCGGATTGTTGTTGACACCAAAGTTCACTTGTTACGCGGTGAACTCGCCGTGCCCAAGTTTCCACGCCAACGCACCGAATGACAGACACGTGGGCGCCGAGAAACGAAGCGCCGCGGTTCCCTCGCTCAACAACAGGAAATATACACAACGCTCGATATGCTCGAAAAGCATCTCGGAGAAACGGCGCTGAGAAATCAAATGAAAGAGCGGATTGCTCACTCACCGCCCATTCAAGGGCAAAATGATTACGGTGAGACGAGTAGCTGGTAATAACAACCTGCATGCAGCGAGGTTTGCAGGCCTAGGTTCAACTAATGGTGACGTCACGAAACAACGCAGGTGTGTGGTAGCTTGCAAATCGCGCTGAAGATTCGCCTCCCGTCATCAAGTTGCTCACAGCAACACTGCGTATGCCAATGGTGTTGTGACTTCAGAAAAACAAGCGCTTCGGCAAGAGTGTGGAGCGCTCAGCTGCGGGATTGTGCAATGTGCATGTAACCAGTTCATTAAAGAGCAATGCGCGTAATGTGGATTTTAATATTCGGCTTCAACCACGAATGAAAACGTGGCTAAATTGTTACAGACAATATGTTGCTAGGCGCCGGCTTCGCGGAACCAATCGGCAGCGGGCAAACAGTGCAGAAATGCTTCCGACTATCTCTCCCTTTCCGAGAAACGGTGACAAAGCAAAGACTGAGAAACCTTTTGCTTTGTTACCAGTTTGCTCAAGCTTATCACGCGCAACGTGCGAGACCGCGCACGCGTACGTCGCGAACAAGGCACGCAGCACGATTTGCTCACGATGCTGGCAAATATAGCGCAGAACCAGCGAAACCAAAAGCACAGCGCAGTTTGCATGAGCAAGCAACATGCACCTGCTGTAGGTAAGGCATTACTTTGTGATGCGTTAATACCGGCGAGCCTGTTGCGCTACACTCATCTCACTGTGGACTCTTATTTCAAAGCAAATAGCAGCAACAGACCGAAGCGTCGGTTCGATCCAAGGCTCGCGCTTTTCATGCAGAACACCTGACAAAATTAGAAAACCGGGCCAATGGCACATCAAAACAGGTCGCTCGCGAGTGATCGCGATCTGACCAAAATCGTTTTTTTGTCACAATTTTCCCGACAAGGTATTGCTTCTTTCACGTGCCCACGCTTCTCGCCAATGCGCGCTCATAGACAGACCTTGTACGGCAAACGCCGCGTTGAGCTGAGGATACGTTCCGCTGGAATATGCCTTTTTATTCGTAAAGCGACTTGTAAACAAACGCTCTTTGTTCAAAACTAAAAGTTTTGTTTGTTTTGCGACTGCGGAAACAAACGCCCGTATGTATTGTACACCAATAAAAATGTAACAGAAACATGGCACAAGCAGCTGATACAAATCTGATGACTGTAAGCATGACTTACTTTCAGTACGAGCATGATGTTGACATGCCTTCTTGAAGGCGTCATGGCCAAGCTGCTTAAAAAATTGAGGTTTCGCATCGTATTAATTCTGGACAGTTCTGCTTCAGACGCTAACAAAGAACTCTCTTCCGTAGTAAGAAAAAAGCGCGAATTATTAAACACCAACGCCTTCAGCAGGCCTAAGCTCCAGCACGAAATCGAAACGCGGCGTAAATTTACGGACATACCGGTATAGGGGCGGTGCTGAATGACACTTTAGACTGCGACCGCGAAACCACTTCTGCCTCGTCCGACGACGACGGGTGGTCGGGCAGACCTGCTATCTCGTAATAATACAGTCCCTTGTCGTCAGTTAAAATTTCCGATTCCTTTTCGGCAGCCGCGTCAGAATCTGCGAACCGAAAACACTGGTTCATACAACCACAATGGAGCAGATGGTCGAGCGGCTTGTTTTACCGGGTAGAGCAATTGAGACGCCGTCAGATTTTGCGTATAATTCAGCAAGCATCGCACTGTCTAGCTGAAAAACACACCAAGGTACAGGACCTTGAGCGAAATGCAGTTGCGCAACAAAACTACTTCAATAGTTTACTGTGTAAGGAATAAGTACGAAATGGATTTCATAGCGCTTAGGTTAAGCGATTTTTTGTTGCAAGCAGAAGTTGTGCTAAGGAGAGATCTTCACTTTTTCTGCATTAGGCTCAGTTTCCCAATTTTTTTCTTTGTGGTCAACACACAATCTGTTTCAAAAAACAATGCGACCGAAACAGGTACCAGCAAGCTATTGAAGAAACAACAATTCATTTTGAAACAATATTTCCCGACGTGCAACACACCTGTTCAAAGAATTGACTAAAATGCTCTTTCTTCGAAAAAAAGCTGCGGATGATGAATTTTTACTCGAACGCTGTTGGCTATTCTAGTTTTTATGTTTTGTTTTCTGTCATTTTCACAGCTTTTGGCTAGTTAGCAACTAAACAGAGCTTTGTATACCTGTTAATTGTCCTGAAGGTTTTCATCCAAGTTATGGGTCAAAATATATTTCGTTAGGGGAAAATAACTTTCAATGTCCCTCCTGGAAAACTTTTGACTTTTGTTCAGCCTGTTCTTCTTGCAGTTGCACATTAACTTAATAAATGGCCTATGTTACAGGGTTACAATTTTTAACACATAAAGGATATTTTTATGTTCAGTTCGGAAATTAACAGAAATAAACCACGGTGAATTAATAAATCAGAAGTCAACCGTTTTACTACACAACTATACCACCACCAGCAGCGGGGAGCATCCTGCCACTGGCACTTTTTGTGAAGGCAAAAAGAGATCTTCGGGTGAATTCTGTTCTGGTACACAAAAGAAATACTCATGTTGTTTACACACCAAACCTTCTAGCTGTAATGAAATCACTGGTTATGAGTATGCTATGATTGTGGAACCACCAGAGGCCTTAACGAGATATTCAACTTGATGGTAGTTAACCACAAGCAGTACTTCAACCTTGAGCAGAACGAAAAACTCTTTTTACTTATTGCTTGAATTAGGTTAGTCAAAACGAGAGGGCACTATAAAATGTGAGAAAATGTTAAGCTCTAAGACAGTGGTTTTCAACCTGGTGGGCCGTGAACCATTTAAATTTTGGAGGGGTCGCAAGTGGATATTTTATATACACAGCTGTATTAGATATGCTTTATTCGAGTTTTTTCGACTTGGACATTTGGTTTTCGAGTTTTAGATGGGGTCGTTGGGTTATAGTGAGCTGCTATAATGGGTCGCGGTGCAAAAAAGGTTGAAAACGACTGCTCTTAAAATAATACTTCGAAATTTCAAAAGTCAATAAAAGGTGCAAAAAGGAGAAAAATATAAAAAATGGGAGATAAAATCATTCATTGTCAGAACGCAAAAATCATCAAGGGCATTTCGCAAAACATGCAGAAAATCCCGTTTTTTGGCAGATCACTCTTGTGGCGGGCGGTGAAACAAAAAAAACAAAACATCTTACATTGTTAAAAGTCTTTACATTTAGAACAGCCCTACCATCACCCTACGCCATTAAACTGAATTGCGAAAATAGGCACTTTTGGCGCAGGTTCTGTCAAAATCTTGGTGTACTTTAGCATTGGTTCACCGTCATACCCCTTTTCCAGCAATATCTCAGATATTGGCCAATTACCATCTCCAAACGGTGTTTTCCCTTTTTTCTCAAGTGCTTCCAAGAGATTAATGTTTTGCTACATTCTTTAGATGCCCTCCTGAAAACTGTTTGAATCTACTTTGATTTATCCTTAAAAGATTGAGAAAAAGACTTGACAGTGAAAATTTATTGGACCCACCACAAACTTTAGGTAAGACTAAGATTGTGAATCGGCTATGTTCACCGTCTTAACAAGCATGGGCAAAATGAAACTTGTCACAGAATGGGAATCACAGGGCAGGTAAATGGGGTTCACTTCTTCAGGAGAAAACAAATGCTTGATGCAGTGCAGTCCACAGGTCGAATCCTACATTTGGCGCCGACTGTTGACGAAAGATGTTGAACGCTCAATGCATACTAATTCCTTTGCAACATAAACGTAACAATCAACTTCACACTCAAGACGGAGAGCAACGTCTCACCATCAGACACTGACGACAATTTCTTCTTTTCCGAAGCAGCTACCGGCTCCTCGACGCCTTCCTGCGCTTGCTTCCGTTGATCTTCGTCTTCATCGGCATATCCGTTCAACTACACGACAAAGGGCGATATTAAAGAGATCAAACGGTGAGTTTCGGAGAAGCTGTTGCAAAAACCGCAAGTCACCGAGTTTTCCAGATAGTAAAAGCTGGGCTTCGATGTTTGTCATTGGGTAAAGACCTTTACTTCGTATACCCGCAGTAATTATCCCGTTACGGACTTGAAAGAAGCTATCTAATACCGAAACTTTACTGATGCACTCGAAAGTTTGCGTCACATATAAAAAGCTTTTAAGTCGATTTCGCGCATTTACCGGTAAGTACTTCACATTGATACGTGTTAAATATTATTCAGTTTCTCGGGATCGATTTGGAAAACAACCCATAAGTCTGATGAAGAACGAAATAAATATGAAAAGCTTAAAAGACCTCTACCTCGTAAATAACAGGTCCATCATCATCCGACTCATGATCGGAACCAAAATCTGCTTCATCGTACTTGTTATTCGAGCGAATGTCGTTGTCATAGCTACTGTAACCATTTACATCATCATCAAGCGGTTTAAAATCGTTACCAGGTACTGCACTTTCTTCGTAAGCGTTTGCGCGAAATGTGGAAGAACGAATTTCGAGGACCGTGGCCGCTTCGCCTACTCCTTGAAACGAATCATTATCCGACGCGGACGCGTCTTGCATGCCCAGGGCTTTGAAAATACTGTTGGTCAGTGGCGACTGCTGCGACAACGACGATTTTTCTAGAAAAGAGTCCGCTTCCCCGTGCGTTCTGCTTGAAGCTCCAGATAAGTCCCCGGGCACGTGTTCCTTCTTTAGCGCAAGGCTGTCTTTCGGTACGGAGTTTGGCGTTTGGTAATGCCCGCTTTCAACAAGCACGTTCGCTGTCGGCGAGTCCGGGAAAGGGGGAGGAGGCGCAACGTTCGGCACGTTGGAGTCGACCGCTGACCGGGGTTTTGCGACAAGAGCGCTGTCGTCAATTACCGGTTGAGAGACGGTGGCGGGTGTCCGCCTCAAGCGAGCGTCATCATCCGACGAACATCCGGAGCTGTACTTACGCTCAGGGGGCAAAGTCTCTCTGGCAGCCCTGTCACTTTCTACTAGCTGCAGCTTTTCAACCACAGTCTCCGTTAGAGCATTCAACCGGTCTTCGGCAACGGAGGGAGCCACTGTCGGCGTACAGGACGCAAGGGAATTTACGGGAGGCCGGGCACCAGAAGGCACGCCCGACTGCGGGGTGCTGGCGTTGTTGTAAGGAGATATGAACACGGAGTCAGCCGTTCCGGAAAGTGAGTCCGTTGGAATTCGGCTTCCGTCCATATCGGAAGCGCTTTTACTGCTGAGCTGGCGAGAAGACGAAGTGGAAGGTTTGGTCTCGGCAGCTTCTTGTTTTTTTGTCAATTCTGGGTTAATTGCCTCTAGGTACTTATGCACATACACGGAGTCATTGTCTATAATAACTAGACTACTTGGGCGTGGCGACTTGGCGTCTACTGGGGCAGGGGTGGGTGGACGTCGACCGCTTTGGCCGTGCTTCGTTGGACTTCCGGGCTTGTTTCTGTATCCGTGGAAACGGGAGTCACTTCTGTCTGTGGATTTGGATCGTTTTTCGAAGCTGGAGACGATCTCACTGACAAACCGGCGGTTGGGATCTGAAACCATAGTAAGTATTCCTAGGACTTGCGAGCAGATGTGGACAAACTTACAAGACAGGTATCGAGATCACATTAACAACCAGGTTTGAAATTAGTCATAACAAATTACGCCCAAACCATTTTCTCTCTTTCCCAATATCACAACATAGCAGAAGGGATTAGTCCAATAACAACAATGAGTTTGCACTCAAAGCGCTGGCACAACAATAAAGCTTATGGGTTACTAAAATACCGGGACAGTCTTCAAATCCGGGTATGTTTCGCCTTGCCGGCCGACTTCTACCAGTGTTGCTGCTTTTTTCAATAACCACCACTTCTCTTTCAGACGAAGGAGATCTGACACAAGCTCCAACCGAACTGCCTGCATCGTGACAAGAATTTAACAAGACTCAAAAAACGCCGCGTAGAGCACATTGCATACGAAGCGTAAATAGAATGAGATACAAGGTTGGCCACTTGAATTTATGACGTTGCTCCCTACAGATTTCTAACAGTTTTTGGAAAAACGACAAGCATTACAAAATCAAAAATAAACTGAAACATGTACCTCGGGGTATGTGCCTGCGTTTGGGATCAATGTTCCGACCTCTGGCTTCGCGTTTGGGGGATGCGTCGGTGCTGTTCGTGGCTGCTTCGCTTGAAGACTCCGATTCTTTACGGCCACGTACTGCTGCAGCATCCTCACTGGCAACAGTCGACCAGGAAGTAAATGACGAGGCTGTCGGGCTTAATGGAGAATGCTTTGTGGGGGAAGAAGACCCTGATGTTTTTCGCTGAACTTGCGGTGGAGGATGCCGCACTGGGGTGGATTCCAAACTTTCAAACACCTTGAAGAAATAATTAAGTTCATAAACGCCTAAATCAAAACCCGACTGTAGAGCATTTTCATGTAATAGCTCTGTTGATCAAAGGTGTTGTCGAAACATTTCATCAAGATGAAAATTTCTTCAAATTCAAAAACCAATCAATCTCCGACATACCGCAAATGCAAACGCCAATGTAGATAACTAACATGAAAGTCCTCGTAAAGCTTTAATTTGGCACTAATCTAGCTAGAATGCTGCATTTTAACCCGACGATTATAAATTTAATAGTTAGGCATTACTTATCTCGTGAAAATACCCTTCTTAATACTAAATTCATCCACAGATTTTCTTCAAAAACGGTAACATTCACCTTACGTTTTTCAATTTTCTAATCCACCCTGTCGAAACGAAATACAGGAGCCCCATGTCAAAGCCATACAAAAAGTCAGGCTAGAGTTACGCAGATACACAGCTGATTACACTCTGCCAGACAATATTCATGCAAAGCTGGCTTTCGTATGAATAACTGTTTTAACAGCACAATAAAGGTATAATAAAGAACAACTTTTTCCAAGTTGTAATTATCATTTGAAGAGTCTTGGACTATCATTACCTAAGTGTGGGAAGCAGCTGAGGCACATTTTAAACTTCTTTTCAAATAAACAAAAGCTCTTGATGGCTCATTTGGATGTAGGTTTGTGGGTAAAAGACTAATTGGTCCGAAAATATTAGGGAACATTGACCTACCTAATTGCATTTCAGAAAAGCGATTGTACCTACAAATGAACACTGTTAATCGCATATTAAGGTTGCCAAGGTTAGCTTTTTTGGATTTCCATGCGTTTATCCGGAATTAGTTTGTAGTGCACACATAAGTGCTCATTTACCCTTTCCCATCTGAAGTAACCTTGTAATGGCGCTACTATAAAGCAACAGAGACCCTTTCATATTTTGTAGACTGGTTTGTCTTAAAACAGATGTTATCGCACGTTGACCACAACACATTCTTTAAAGCAAGGTTGTCATTGTGGTTTTCTTCTTTTTGTACTCGTAATTGCTTACGAGCACTTGGTTCTGGCATTTTACCGTAAATTCTACAATTCTGCAGCGCTTCGCAAACAAACGATCATAAAATGAATGTAGTTCAACTGTACGGATGTACCCTACTGTCCTTCACACGTGCTTAGCCAACTTACATTCATGTGGTCGCAATGTAAATTTGTTAAGCGCGTACGAACTACGAAGTACAGAATTATGTTAGCGCAACGAAAGCTACTTATTGTTTTTAAACAATTGCAGTAATCGTTTTCATCACATGCTTTACTGCATTTAAAGACAAACACTGGAAGGTGCACCTTAAACCTTATAACTAGTATTTCGGTTAATCCAGGGATCTCAATCTTAAGCTGCTCCGACGTCCAAATGAGGACTTAAAAGTAACCCGAGGGTAGCATTTTGACCCAGACACAACAATGGTGGTATTTGAACCTTACCAGAAACATCTTTTGCATCCTATTTCCTGCTAAAGGTATCGTGAGTTATAGGCAAATCATTTCTAGGCGTCTCTACATTCGTTAAAAAAGAACTTGTTCACTTGCTGGCCGAGCACTTCTAAGCACTGGTGAATAAACTAACTAACCTAAATTTTAATTATTTGCAAATTCCCAAAAAGCATCGTGGGTCGTGTGTTTAAGACCCCGGGGTTAACTCAATGATTTGTTCAAATTCTATTATGCAATTAACCACGATGCATGAACCAGAGTATTTTCTTAGCAAATGATGGGCTATGGTTTGGTATTTATGATCCTTGTGTGATAAAAAGGATAGCAACTGTTTTAGTTTTAAGCTTATTTTGAGGTAGTGAAATCACATTCAAAGAAGACATGAGGAAACTCCATTGACTACTGCTTAAAATGCAGCTAATAGCCAATGAAAACAATACTGGCTGATGTGTACGGTCTCTTACCAATGTACACATGGGGTATCAATCTTGCATGATTATCATTGGTGATATGGTGCAGGACAGAATTTCAATTTTTTTAGGTTTTTTTTACAGCAGAAGGAATAAAAAATGAACACACATGAAAAAAGCTGAGATGGCATTCTGAGGAACAAATAACGCAGTGGTGAACAATGCATCATGTGAGCAAGTGTAATGCAGTTAAATTTAGTGATAACCACCATGACAGTTCAACAGCTTTTCCTTAATTTCTTTTATTTTTCGGGAGTAACAAATATTTACTTTTGTGTCAATAAACTTTTCACAGCAACCATCTTCAACAATTGAGTTTCAAACCTACCACACTCATAGATAAACTAACTTGTCAGTGCAGTTAGACATTCATGATCAAGATCATAGGAATCCTGTCATCGCCATTCATTAAGTTTCTTGTTTGATGTTAGCAAACTGCTCATTATACACTGCTAATTTATAAGATTAAACTCTGAAGCCCTAGCCAAACCCAATCACAAAACGAAAAAGTGGTATATAACACGTTTGAGATTAACAAGAGATTCAAGGGTTTATTTCATGGCTAATATCAGCAATGCTGTACTACACAATGTGAATAGTCAAACTCATAAAAATGTATTCCACCAACAATCATTGCAGATGACTTATTTACTTTTTGCAAATTTAGAAGTCCATAACATTGTTACTGTTCATTATGATGTACTAACTAGATCAACGGTGCGCATTTGCAGCCTACAATGATGAAATTTGCAGCCGTCCACATGTAATTTAAAATATAAGATTTGGTGGCCGTGCTGGCGTACATTAAAGCGAAACAAACACAAGGCAACCGGACTTTCCAAAATTATCTGCCAACAAGCAAGATCAAGGGAGTCGTTGATTGCTACAACGCTGTGCAAACTTTTCTTTTAATAAATTTGTCAAAGTGTTTGACATTTTATTTTACTTTTAGGCACAAGTAAATGACATACACCGGATAAAACCTATTCTTTGATTAAACATATCTCGTGAATATAACTCGAACTCATTGGCAGCCATACTTCATATAAATAAAAGTAATGCGGCCGCCAATAGAAAAAGGTTGTACACTCCTGTACTAGATGCTTAAATGCAAGCCATGCAGCTACCATCTAGTCAATATGTGAGATTACCATCAATATCAGGTTTTGTACAAAACAGATCTTTACATCTAAGCACACATTAACTTCTGCTAAAACTTTTGCCTTTGTGTCTTACTGCAGCTTTTAGTGTGTGCAAAATGACAAATATGCTAAGTTTTCACATTAAAACATGAGGTGAAAAGTTGACAAACAAACTACTTAATGAAATTACACAGATTTGCGAAGGTAAAATGCAAAAAGGCTAAGTGAAAGGTGCCAGAAGGTCAGCGTTATGACAAAATGCTATGCTCTGGAGCAGTGCTTCTTAACCTTTTTTAATTTTGTTCACCCCTGCCACTGATTGCTACATTCCCTTATACCAGGGGTCACCTGGGGTCATCTTTTTCAAAATGAGAGCTACTTCTTTGTACATATTTATGTGAAGGGCTACCAATTTGATACACATATTTCTGAAATAAAACTTTTTGAAAAATGAGAGTACTTCTTTCATGCAAAGGGCTACCAATTTGATACACGCACTTCTGAAATAAAAATTTGTCTTCAATCATGTTATCATTACCAAAATAAAAAATATTCATCAATGTGAAGACACTGATCCTGTTATCTTATTTTCAGAACAAGCCCGCAGGCAACCCACATGGTTTGGTGACCCCTGACTTATACATTGCAAATGTATGGCTGATATGACAATAATCATAGTAAATTGAATGTTCATTTGTTAGACAATGGTACTTTGCTCTACTTTATATCTACAGCATGCTTTTCCGCCATCCNCAAATTGGCTGCTATCTTTAAGCATGGTTTGATTACAAATTCAGCTTCGCAAAATGTTGTTTCGTTTCATCAGCACATGCNCCATTTGAAGAGAGTAAAGGAGACAGAGTCAATTTCCGATTGATGGAGGGAATTTTACTCTGCGCACAAATACTCATGCTGTTGCATGAAAAATTGCAAGGACTTACTCTGAAGAATGCTGTGATTGTTTTATAATTGACTCCACATTTTTGAAGGAGCCAAACACTAGTCTCCAGTGGCGTAGCCAGCCCAGAAATTTGAGGGGGCCAAAATGTTTTATTTTAGGCGAGTAACACTAAAAACGCCTCTCAAAGCACAAAATGACTACATTTTCTAAACATTTGGGGGGCAATGGCCCCTTTGGCCTCCCCTGGCCTATGCTGGTCTCTATATTTAAAATTGCAAAACCTGCATGGAGCAGACGGTTCATGGCTTGATTCTTCATTTTTGGAAAATGGAAATCCATACTTAATTTAATCATTATCCCATTTATGCTTTGTAATTTTCTAAAGGAGCTGATTCTTGACACTAAACTTCCTTTTTAAACCTGGTTCTTGAAGTCAGCTAAGCTGACATGTCCTGATCAGTTTTATAAATTTGCATTTACTTATATCAAAACAAAGTGTTTTTGTTCACATTTTTCAGCCATTCTGCATGTATTATTTGAGCTGTGAACATATACTAGATATTGGAATCAATATCAAACTGGTAACAAACAAATATCACAAAGAGGTTACTCCTGTATGTCGCCTGCTAAGGCTTGCACTTTAGATAGGTGACTTGAGATTGATAATGAAATAACGTACTACGATTCCAGCAGATAACCTTCATACTAGAGTACACGACACTCATGCAGAGCACAGGGTTGGTAAAAATCACGATTTTTTTATTTGAATCGGATTTTTTTTATTTCAATCAGCTTTGTTTGATTTTTTTTATTCACTATGTAGAGGGTGGCCACCAAACAAGTAGTAATTTTTAATTTTAATTGAAGAGTTTGTTTCAATATAGATATTTTTGTGCAGTGCTTCTTCTAGCACAGCAACAGTTGTTATGATTGATAAAACTTTAATTGCTTTTATATCTTGTGTTGTCATAAGAAGTCCCTGTCTTTCATAATGAGTGAATCCGATTAAAATACTAATTAAATGTGTCATAAAAATCACACAAAGCTTTAAAACTTTGTATGATATTTTGCTTGTTTTTGTTGATTTTATTACTGATTTAAATGAAATAATTTAAACCAATCAACCTTGACCAGAAATAGCTGAACTTTCATTCAAACTTTTTTGCGCTTATGCAAAATCCCTTAATGCAAATAAGTTCATAACACCAGCACTGGTGAACAAAATGAAATATTTACTAAAATGCCAATACTGAATCTGCCAGTTTAGTAATTTCATTGACACTCATGGCACAAATGCATAAAATGTTAAAGACCTATAATAATAATATATCTGTCTTACGAATCAAAAATATGTTCCATAACTATGTTTACAGTCGACAGCCTTCATCAGGGCTGCAGAAAGTGTGGAAATCGGGAAGGAGCTTCCCGGGAAATTGTACATGCTCGCGAGAAATTAATCACCTGCAAGTCAAGTAAAATCAAATAATATGCCAAGAATTGCAAGAAAACCATAAAACCAATTGTATGAATTTTCTCACACAGTTATGGTGGTCCAATACATGGCCTTGTGATGCAACAGTTACTCCTACCTAACAATGGTGGTCTCATACAGTCGCTGGTCGAGTGCAGGGTTGCCAATTTAGCATTTTTGAAACCAAATTTAAAATTCAGGCTTTTTTGACGCACTTGGCCTTTTTTGAAAATCAAAAATACCAGTCAAAATCTGACTTTTTCTTTTTGATTTTTTTCAGTCTAAAAGGCTCGGCTCTTGCAAAACATAGTCTTGAGCTGCATATTCATTACAAATCTCTTGTGACGGAAGTCTATGACCATGCAGGGTGCAAAGAATATTGCAAAGATTTTACTGTTCTCCTAAAAAATTTTGACATAAAAACAACTGTACGACAGTGTATTTGTGGGGAAAGAAAATGCTTCAAAAATTGGAACTGCATTTTATCAATGTTTCTGACAAGTTTTAATATCTATTTTAGTTTGGAGCCTATATGTCTTAGGACTGCTATCTGGTATATTTTGGCTTGTTTTGAGACAAGGTTTGGCTTTTGTGGTGAACCTGATTGCGTGTCGTAGACTCGTAATGGCGGCGGAAAGCTGTTACTTATAACATTGTTGCTATGATGACACATGTAGTCAGAGGACATTGAGGCCAACACGTCCTTAAAACTATGCGCGTTTATGCAAGCGAACTTCATTGCGTTAGATAGCAGAGTGGATGGTAGCGCGAGCATCAGCTGGAAGCTTTTGAATACATTCAGATTGTTAGTACTTGTCTGTACAACTGCCTTGATTAGTGGTTGCCTTACTGGGTTACCAATCGAAATGGTATTGCATTCTGAGTGCCATTCCGGAATGCTCAACTCATGCCCAAACCAGTATCCACCCACAGCAAGCTCACTCCGGTAACTGCGCACTTGCGCCTAAAAAATGCATGCATAGAACGTTCACTGAACAGAAACTTTAACACCGTCTGAATATTGTTCTATAGGTGGGTCGAAAACCAATTTCGCCACCACCGAACTAGCTGCAACAATCCACGCCTAAAACATGACGCCATTCTGGAATGGCACTGCACTTGTAGCTAGAGCTTAATTTTTTGAATGAGCATAAAATTGCTACAGCATACATCACAGGATGCCAATACCAAAACTAGCACTTTCAAATGGGATTTTTTGTGTTTTTTCCAGAAAATTGGTTAGTTATTTATTATGAACATTTAATCAAAGACAGTCGATGCTAATTCTTAATGCTGACTTTTGCATCTTTGGCTTTGTGTATGATGAAGCAATAAGTATAATTCAGTGTAGGCAACACAAAAATCCCAATAATTAGGGTTGCAGTATTTGCTAAAGACAATGCTGCAGACCTTCCTGTTGCAGAAAGCAACGCAATATGCAAAAGAGCTTTAACATAATCAAGTTTATAGCAAAAATGTTCAGCTCATCCCTCAACTAGCATCCACTCACAAGGCCACTCTGGCAACTGCGCACTCGCGCCCAAAAATGCATGCGTAGATTGTTCACTAAACATAAACTTTTAACACCATGTGAATATCGTTCTACAGGTCGCGTCGGTTAAAAACCGATTTCGCCACCACCAAACTGGCTGCAACAATCAACATTTGAAACACGACGCCACAATCACTTCAAATGCTGCACCACTAGCAAATTAAAACCACTTTTCTGAAAATCGCAAGCAGTTCCCAAACACCTTTTGTGCAGCTCTCACCAGTCTTTCAATAAAACCAGTAGCATAACCAGCCCAAAAATTTTGGGGGAACCAAACAAATTGGGAGGCCAAACTGTTAACACTATTTGGTTTGGGATACCCCCTCTCAAAGCACAAAACGACTATATGTCCTAAAAGTTAAGAGGGAGAATGGCCCCATAGATCCCCCCTGGCTACGCCTGTAAATTAAACCTCTAATATTTTGTGTAACAGACTATGTTCTGCTATAAAACAAAACGCGTGAATTGACTTGCGTTAAAATTTTAGTGCAACTATCTCACAAAATCATAGGTTTGGATTTGGCTCCCTTCAGCGAAAAGGTTGAGAACCACTGGCTTATACTGTGCAGGAGCCGCAGGCATGCCATGATTACACGACTTGAGAGTAGGAAGTTGCCCGACCCGGCTGTGCGAGTTTCGTACAATCTTGCCGCGTTAGAGATTGTCACGTTACACATGCGTTAGAGATTATNAAAATTTATTATTNGNAGAATATCTTTACTTTGGTGTCTAGAAGTCTCTCAGTGGTCTACAAACTACGATTTAGTTGGTTGTTAGAAACCGTGTTGCGGTTTCCCAAATGCCGGCAATTGTTGCGAAGCTTCATGTAAGCAGTCCACATCACTTAAATAAATTATTTAAAACTCTAATGTAGTAAGAAGTTATTTGCAAATTGAAGGGTGCCCACAAAATACAACTTTTAGAAGTGCGTTAAGCAAGGATTAGGCGTGAGAATTTGATCAGATTTGACTTTGAATTTGCAAGGGTTAGCGATTTTGGTCCACATGTCATTTTTGCAGTTAAAATGACATAGAATCTGTGGCCTCAGTCCTGTTCCGTGTGACCTCACAGTTGCTATGATTGATAAACCTTTGAATGGTTTCAACTTGTGTTGTCATAAGAACTTAATTGGCCTTCTACACTAATAGTGTATAGCAGAGGTTCCAAATCTGGGATATTACATGTACCCCCAGGTGTACATTTGCCTATCTGCAGGGTACAGTCATTGTACATTTGCAACAAATTAAATTTGAGACATGAAAATGGAATATACCTTTATAGTTTCAAGATTCTAAAAGTTCTATTAAATATTCACTAGAATTTTAGTATTTCACTCAGGCTTTTTGTGATAGGAAATTTTAGAGGAACATGCTCATCTGTTGAAATGCTAAAGGGGTACACGTTCAGAGAAAGGTTGGGAACTCCTGCTGTATAGGCTATGTGAAAACCTATTAGAATGTTAATTAAATGTGTCATGGACATCACACAAAGCTCCAAAATGACATGATTTTTTTGAGTTTTAATGTTTGATTTAACAAATAATTTCTATTGCTTGATTTAAATCATGATTTAAATCACTTATTTAAATCAATCAACCCTGGCAGAGCACAGCAGAGATTCCACCACTCGAGTGAAATAAAACATGGCATCTCTCAGTAAAATCTATCCCCATTACATTGTGTAAAAACCTTACTATGGTGCAGTTGTAATTGCACCATAGTATGGTTTTTTGGAAGTGATAATTCACTGACTGATGTAGAGATAAAGTTAGAACACCAAAAGTTTGCTATTTTAGTCACAATTGCTGATATGTGTTGGGTTAAAAATAAGGCAAATGCACGTTACCAGATGATATAAAAAATTAACAGCAATTTCATTCACCCTTCATTCATCCCTTTTGGGTAAAAAAATTACACAGAAAAACTTTTTACACAAAATTTGGTTATTTTGTCATAACTTGTGATCCAGAAATGCTAGAAAGTCAATCAAAAGCTCAAAAAACTTGGATTTTGCCTAGTTTCCATTAAAAACTTATGCGAAATACTTGCCTCTTGTGGTTGGGGCCAAAGCTTTAATAACCTTGGAAAAAACAGGCTAAACCTTATGACACTTATGACATCAACCACATAGAGCCTGAAACCCAAAACCTAAAAACTTTTTTAATTGCAAACTAGAAGACTCACTGAGTCTTTTGAGGGCTTGAACAGCTCTTTAGCACAATTGACTGTCAAGTTATGAGTTGCAAAGTGGTGAAAAAATAGCAGATCAGTGTGTGATTTGAAAGAATGACATACATACACTGGCTCCCAATGTGTTAAAGGAATATCTATCCTGCATATATGTTCTGCTGTTACAAGACTGATGTATTAGCAATTTAGTCACTGTGGCAGCCTGATGAAAAACCTAATTCTTACTAATTTGCAATGGTGTGGTTTGTGTTGGGTGAGAACTGTGATGCCGTAAGTGTCAGGCAAACTTTGTGGTAACAGTTTAATAAGCAAGAGGAAAAGGCTTGTTAGTGTGTAGGATTCAATGAAAACATCTTAAACACTTTATTGTAGCAAATGTCACAACTAGCATATGCATCATCAAGGATATGAAAAAAAAACAATAGAATAGCAGCTTTCCTAGAATTTACAACTGCTTTAAAAAATTGTCATGCAACTTGACAGAAACTTCTGGAAAAACATCAGGAATGAAAGACACAATATTAACTGGATTATACAGGAATTTATCCAAAATCACAGCAAATCGCTTCATTATGCAACAGATGTCGAACAACAAATAGGTATATATCAGTATCAGTTCGAGAACAAGTACAAACAAACAACAAACATATCACACACCACATGGTTAAGTTGTCGAAAGCAAACAAGCCACAATAGCATTTCTTTGGTTCTGAGGACATCATTCTGAATTAACCATGCAGTTATTTCAGATGCCCTGATGACTAACAGTGAGAAAAATGGGTCCAGGCTAAATAGTGCATTTCAGTAAAGAGAAGGTCCAGGCTAAGTAATGCAATTTTAATTACTAAAATGCAGAAAGTCATGCGCTGCCAGAGCACATTTGAAAAACAACATCTGCTCTTTGATAATACAAAATTATTTAGCTGTAGTTGCAGTGCTTTGGAAGTAATCAGTACATTTGCTTTACTGATTTTCAGTGATGATATTATTGCTCTTCTTGTAGTTTATGTTTCAGTTTCAGTTTAATAACAAACAGGTGATAATTTGGTACTGAATAAATTGGAGAGTACATAGCAGCAAAGCTAGCATTAACCAATACAAAACGCAGCAACAGGACAACAGATTAGTAATTATACACTGAACTGGGAAAAGTACCTTTCGAGCAGAGGAGAATTTCTGCTTTCTGGATTCAACTTTATTAATTCCATTATGTGATTTGGAGTCAGATGCCATGTGAATATCAGACGGGTTTTGCATAAACTTGGATTTTATGCGAGACACATGAGAACCAAAACCATCTCTGTATATGCAAAACAAAATTGCAACTGTAAGAATCAAATATCAGTAGCCAAAGATGTGAGCATGCACATACTATTTAAAGCTTTTAACAGCACTGAGTCAGACTTGCGCAACTTGAACACCACAGTCATAAGCATCTATTCATATTTAACAACAATGTCTAACATGAGGGTTCCCAACTTGGGGTACATTTGAGGTTAGCAATAGACAGGAACAACATATATTTACATATTGAGTTCCAAACGTTCTAAAATATAAAATTCTATTAAAAATTCAGTAAATCTCTGTTATTTTACTCAATCTTTTTGTCATAAGAAATTTTAGGGATACATGCTCATTTGTTGAATGCTGAAGGGGTACATGGTCAGAAAAAGGTTGGAACCTTTGGTCTAATATGTCAGAAAGTTGCAATCATTATGCAATAATCTTGACAGTGCACTTGTTTTGATGTTGTTATCTAAGTTCCCTTACAAAGAATTTCTGCAAACCAAGAATTAGTCAGTATGTTGGAGCAAATGATGTGTTTTAGCAAAGAAAAATTTTTTTTCAACTTTACAATTACTTATAAATATATTTCAACTTGAGTTAACACAGAATTAATCTGTGATTGGATGTGTTAGAACTGCACCAGCATGAAAGTACTTAATTTTTGGACTTTTCAGGATTTCTGCTCAACCATTTATAGAAAAAGGAAAAAATACTTTAGTCATGTACTCCATGTAAAATGACAAAAAGCTCACATTTCATGACTATCAATGTTGTGGTTAACAAAGCACTAACTACCCAGTGTTCACTTCAGGTTCAGGCTATATTGGCTAGTGTCGAGATAAGAAAACATTTTATGGCCAACTTAGCCTCACAAATCATTGGTGGGTTAATATGAACAAGGCTTATAACACCATGCACATTTTTACAACCACAGATATGGCTTTTTTACAGCTCTTTCCAGTAAATCTCTCTTGTACATGACACAAACACTTGCTTCTAGTAAGTTCTCTCCACAACAAACATTTGCTAAATGCAACACAAGTTTCTAAAATATCAATGAAAATCAAACTAATAAACTGAAACAACTAACTAGTGCATGACAAATCATCAGCTGAAATTATAATATGCTGTTACTTTGCACAGCAAAACAATCAAACAAACTAAGTGAGAATAAAGAGTTCAAAAAAACATGCTGTTGAAGCAGCTATGTAAAACAGCTGCCTTTGTTGCACTTGGTCAAAAAAATGCAACAAGTCTTGTTACTGGCTTTAAAATGTCAATTCTGTAACTTGAACCAGCATTTCCAGCACATATATACCACAATCGTGAATACACTAAGAAGGGACATATTTGAAACCAAGCAAGAGAATAAACTAGTAAGGCATAACATAACTGCACCTTTGCACAACAGAACTGCCTCTTGTTTAGTAACTAAAATTATTTAAGAGTAAGTTGTTTGCTGCTACACCTTGGTCAGCATGAACAAGGACCCAGACTACTGAATATGTAAGCTTTAGCAAGCAAGCACTATGTAAACCAATCACCAACCTACTAGAGAAGAGAACTAATGAGGAAGTATCAGGCGCAAATCATATTTCCTTCCAACACTGAGTTGACACAGTGTAAGCAACGTCATTATTTACTCCTCAAATAGAACTACAGTGCTATGTTCTTGTCTGTACTCACTGTGCACACCACTAATTCAGATAGCTATGCAGCCAACACAACTAACTGTGAAATAGACAAGAGCTTTCCCTTTAAAAATGCTGAGTATCAATGAGTTAAGTTAAACATTAATTTATTCAGCAAGTAGGCAGCATACAAGCAGCTGAATTCACTTTTGAGAAGCTGTTAAAACAAAGATATAGCAGTGCAAGAACTTTGGCCACACTAGTCAATTGTTGCAGTGAATGACAGGAAGGCACTATGCAGCCTAAGCAGATTTTTAATGGGAGATATGTTGTCAAAATTCTAATGACAGCAGCTGGTTGTGTTTAGCAAATTATAAAAATGCAGCAGAATGTCAGATAAAAAACTCTTTGAAGTACATAAAACACAACCTCAAACCATTTAGTCCAACTCTGAAACATGAACTTGAAAATTTGATACATAGATGAACCTTAAATGACTAAGATTTATGTGCAGAACACTGTGAATATAAATGCTGTTCACATATTCACACAAAATGAATAAATACAAATTTAAGCAACTTTTACATACTCTTTTGCACCATACCATAAAGAAAAATACTGCTAACAAAGTGGATTGCATGGAATAACATTTCTTGAGAGTTGCTTGTTTTTGCATTTAATAAATGTGTTAGATTCATTCCAGGAGTAAATATTAGAAGCACAAATGTTCTACACTAAATTTTGTCAACAATACTAACTATCTACTCAAGAGCACTGGAGATCTGTTTTTAGCATGTGTCAAAATAAATCATTCAATGTCATAAACCATCACATTTTATTGACAGTGTTTGGGCTGGTCTTGATACTACACTTTGAATGTAAGGTTGTTGAGGTTCATATGTTAAATCCTAATTATTTTGAAAATCTGCTGTTCATTTCTCAAAGTAGAGCTGGAAAGGGCAGCCAAAATTTGTAACTTACGTAATTTTTATTGAACAAGCAAAAGTTTTGCTGAAGTGGCATATTTCAGACTCAGAAACACACATAAAAATTCAACCAGGGAATCTCTAAAAGATTTGAAACATTGGCTGCAATTGAAAACATTTTTCCACAGTACTAGCAAACCAGTATTTTCCACAAGTACTAGTCAGATCTGGGAAGACTTTAGTTGCCAAATTCTATAAGGAAAAAACCTTAAGATAGACTTGAATTGTGGGTACAGGACAGCAAAGGTCTGTAGATATCACTATTAAGCAGACCTACAAACAATGCCATACAGGTAATGCTGAACAATTTACACAAGTTCATGCCATTTTTCTGAAATAAAACTACAAGAGTTGCTGCATCGGATTATATAAATGTTAGTCCCTTGCAATTGCAGTAACACTTCTACATTTATGTATTTACAACTATATAATTCATGCTTGTTCAAACAGCTGTACCAAATTTACAGAAATTAAATTCCTGATAAAATAATGTTAAAACTTACTCATCATTTGCAGGTACTCCAATTTCTTTTGCCAGGCTTTCTTGCAAAGCACTAAAGCGTCGACTACACTTAGTTCGATTGCTTGCAGTTGATATAACTGCCGGAGAGGCCATGGCACATTTTAAATGAGATCTAGCAGCAAGCAGATTTGATGCAGAAGAGCAGCTATGTACAAACAGTTAGCATGGCACAGTGTAAATAGATTTGCTAATATTATGAGAAAAGCTGCAACAAAAGTTGTTATTTCATACATAAGAACATTGCAGCATGTATTGAATAAAGCAACACTTATGCGTCTGTTTGTAAAATGAAATTGCAATAATGGCAAGGATTTGATTTACGGGTGGAAGCCCATTAGCTCCACAAGAACTCTTAGTATATTACAAAATCTACTTTTTCTGCCATTTCTGGCTATGAAGCAATTTAGGCAAGCTTTATATAATCTGTAAACTGATGTTGTAAGAAGCAAGCAATTAATAAATTCCCTTGGATTTCCACAATTTTCCGGTGTAGAAGCCATACATGCTTATCTACACAATAAAACATATGCTATTTGAATAAGGACGTAGAACTGATGATGTGTAGAGTAATGTGAAAACAATTTCCTATTAACACGTATAGAGCCGGCCTACGTGATATTCGTACTTTGATTTCGGCCTAAAAACAGCAGTTTTTGGTTGCCTTACCAACGCCCTAGCTCCTCCGCCGATTGCACTAGAGAGCTGTTCAAGAGCTCAAACAGATCGGCCAGTCTAG
>JGI24159J19872_10000142_pt1 | contig 47799 bp, 34 predicted proteins | sample Ectturendosymbi4_FD_19872 | JGI IMG/M metagenome (IMG submission 19872) | reverse complement strand
TTTGCCCGCTGGGTGGCCGAAAAAACTAGCTTCGTCCCGAGGCGTTGCTGAATGAGGAGGACAATGCATTATTTGCGCGTGACTAGAACCAGGTGATGAAGAAAGCTCTTCTTCGTTATGATTGTCCTCGTCGTCACGGCAACCGCCTCCGGATTGCTCGTCAGGGTTCTTTTCCATGTTCTTCTTGCTCGCCTTCCTCTCCTTGGCGCGTCGGTTCTGGAACCAGATCTTAACCTGGCGCTCGCTGAGACAGAGCTGCGTCGCCAGCTCCGCTTTTCTCCTTATTGTGATGTAGCGGCTGAAGCGGAACTCCTTCTCCAGTTCGAGACGCTGGTGGTCGGTGTACACTACTCGGTACTTGTCTTTCGTGCGGGTTTTGCCTGAACAGCAACAGAACGAGAGTAAATGCTGCCATGCAGAACGGATGCGAGCACCGTTGGAAACGAGTGCGATCGGATTGATGTCAAGCTGGGTCAACGGCAAGTGCGGTTAGACGATCTTGACAGAGGCAAACATTCATGGCACTTGCTACTCAGAGCACATTAATGTCACAAACCCGTCCTGTTGGCCTCCTGCCATTGTGACGTCGTCGTAACTTAACAAGCGAAGCGCTGCGCATTCGCACCCACTCGCGCCATAGCAGAGCGGCGCTCGCTCGCTCGGCGGCAACTCGTAAAACGCAATTTACGACACGCCGCGTCGACCATGCACACTCGCGCTAACGAGACAAGAGCATTTTACGACACGACCGTCGATCGTAACAAGTCGCTGCTTTTGGTCACGTGACCGCGCATCGCGCTATTTCTACGTTGGTGTCGAACGGCGAGCTTGGCAGAACAGCAGGTCCGAAACCGATTCGATCTTGAGGAACAAGACCGTATCTTTTCGTGTAAAGAAAACGCTCTGTACGGTTTTCGTCCCCGGTGTTGAACGTGCGAGCAATTAAACACGCCGTTCCCTGTGATCAATCAAGCGAAACCGATTTTGATGGCGGTCGCATTGGCCACTTTCGACTGTCGACTTTTTGCGAAAACACAATATAAGGCAATATCTTGGCTGCATGGCAGAAAACCTAAGCGTTTTTACGGGATACATTTTCAGCAATCAGGTTTAGTGCGGCTTGTGTGTGAAAACATGCAACAAGTCTGTTTGTTTGTCTGTTTACTCTCTTTTTTCTTCTGTTGAGCATAAAAAATAATCTCCAAAAGAGTGCATGCAATCCGAAAGAAGCACATTCGCTACTGTAATCTTCTCACGGAAAGCAAAACCCATCCAGCAGTTGACCTAAGATTTCTCTAAACCCACCGTGGAAAAAAATGTTCAGGTTACTTACAATTTTCCCTGATCTGGTCACTTTTTGGACAAAACAGATTTAGTCGGAAATCTACTCAAGTATCACAACCAGCGGTGAAACTTCAAAAATATAATTGGGAGCACTTTATCAAAACAAAAGACAGATTTGCCACAGTCACTATGACTGGGATTTATCTGAGAAATTCACACAAAAAGACAGGGTTGTGATGTACCCCAAGTTCCCCTGTGACTACAACACTTACGGCAAGGTCTACATGCTTACGGGTTAAGTGAGGACAATTACAACCTGCAGTAATATTTTTTGCATTTCAGACGTTACCGTTAATGGGCTGGGGCTAGTTTTTATTATTTTTTTACTGATTACAGTTTCTACTGTTATTTTCATGTGATTCTTTGCTAAGCTGTTATAAGTTGTCATAATGAGTATGAAACATGCTTTCGACGTTCAAACGGACAATTCCCACGATGAGTTTTACATTTTCTGAAACGAATCTTGCACGGTTGAAAAGATTTTGAAGCAGCAGATGTAAAACAAAATAATAATAATAATAAAAATAAGCACCACACGGTTTTATCAAGGCCACAAGAATACAAACGCCGTACCTATTTCAAGAACGAGACAGTCACATTTGTCAATTAAAAAAATTGATAATTTAATTTAAAAGATTTTTAGTTTTTTCACCAGCACTTTGTAAAACAAGCTGAGGAGTCAAGTGTTTGTGTGACAACAAAAAATGGCCCTCCCTGTCGCAAGCACCTGCGAACTGTATGTCATTTTTCAAACGTTTTTTCAACAGCTGTTTATTAATTAAAGTGAAGGCGATTGCTATGACAACGTATAAAACAAAGATTGCTTGCAATGACGTCTATGTTACGTGCTGGTTGATTCACGCTTGTAGTCGAATTTTGCGCAGTAACCAGGAACAGCAATGATCAAACACGCTTCTTTTAAATTTCAAAGTTTAGTTATAACGGTAACTTTTGTTCACTTTCGTCCGGTCTGTGTTTTTTTCCTGAAGTTGAAGCTTGCGAATTTTCCCCAACATCTCTGTACCTTTGCAGCATGATGCATCCAGGGCATTTTTACTCGATTCGGAGTCGGATTTCCCACTTTGTAACAAAACTTTCTTTCCCGTCACCGAACCGAAAACAGCTGTTAGTGCTGAATGGGCAGCGACATTGATTTTGCACGAGACAGCAGCTGACTCTTCGAAGAAACGTCAATCAAATTTGCTGAGCAGTGTCTAATTACGGACGAGCCAAATGCAAACAGCGATCATTGTTTGCAACCGCCCTGGAACCAACGCAGTATAATCGAAGCAGGGCGACTGTCACCAGGACATAAAACGCAATTGCCGCGGAACTACTTCCCAGTTGATTCAATGTGGGAAATAGGCGACGCTGTTGTTTCATGCTGCTTATACCAGGTTTAATTTTAATTGTTTATGTTGCTGGTAGTAAACTCAAGCAATGAACATTCATTTTAATTAAACGAAACCGCACAAAGCAAGCACGCGTTCCAAATAGTTTTGAAAAATCTTTGTGATTTGTTTGCATATCTTCAGATAAAAAGCTTACAGAATCTATTTCGTCGCAGAAACCTAAATCCGACTTAAGTTCTTTCGTTAATGGGGCGTAAAGAAAAAGCGAAATGTACGTTGGTCACACAGGCCACATGCCAAATGCCTGTCTTTTCAGCATCAACATGTCTAATTTCTATTTTTAATTAACGTTTACGCTTGACAGTCAACACTGTCTAGCTATTTCAGATAAATGGCGCAAGGGGTTCAATGCGGAAAGTTTGAAGAAAACAACATATCAGGTACGAAAATTACATTTTTTCAAATACAATTAATGCCGACGTTTCAAGATCATTTTAGATTCGTTACCTTGCTTTCTGATTGTCGCACGATAAAAATTTGAAATCGGTTTCACGCGTGAAACTATACAAAGACAGTTTTAGCACTGGCAATCGACGCAAGAGCATTTGAGCTTTCGTCAAGATTGTTGTTGAAAGTTATCGTTTCAGAAACAAATCGAAAATTTCACTGGAAGCAGCAAAGCACGTTGATAGACCAACGTTGAAATATTCGAACAGCTGGTCGATATTGAGCTATTTACCTCTGATGATTTACTGCGCGGTTCAATATCTTGCTCTTCGTTTCAAAATGCCGAAAGATCATCACACCTTTCTGATTCTATACGACTTTAATCATTACTTTAATGAGGGCCGCACATGGAACGAATTACTTTGATCTTAGCAAACTGAATTCAGCTTAAAGCTAATGTACTGAAAGCGTTCGAATCCTAACTGCAATGGTAACAGACGTGATAAAGTGGCACTGAGGACCACCTGCGTCCAAAATGTCAAATGCAAGATTATCAAAATAAGGACAGGTTGTCAGTAAGTAGGATACTTTCACTACAGCGAAAACCGAAACTGGGCCGCACAAAACCTCTGACCGGGCCGCGGGTTGGACATGGCTACTTTAAAGTACCGGGTTTAACATTTGAAGCGCATTGTGTAAGTTTCTTTATAAAAAATGATTATTTTCAAACTAATTTTAAATTTCCAGGATTCGGCGATTATGTGCTGGTGTTGTAAGCAGAAGATCAAAATCGACCCAACACCACAAGTTTCGGAATGCGAAGGAACCTTTCCCCCAGAGAACTTCGTGTGGTCTAGGGGTTAGTGAGCTAAGCAACGGTCAAACCTACGTTAAAAGTTCAAATTGCCTTAAATTACGAATTATCAATCAACTTTTCATTTTTGGTTGCTTTCATGTCTAAGCCTGGCAGATGCAGCTAAGGATGAATTTTCAATTTGGGGAAAATTTTCTTTGAAAAAGGCCGCGTCGTCGTACGTGTAGCAGAAGGTTGTCCCTGGAACAACCAGATTGCTAAATCACGACGTTGATGACTGCTCTGTTCCATTTAACTTCTTAATTCATGTTGTGTCAAATTGCAAACATCAGTGAAAGCAATCGATCTGACCACTACGATAACCGCCGCCATTTTCTGTATATTTGTTTCCCTGCGACACATCAGTTGCACAGTCAACCTTCTTGCAAACAGAAACCACAGCAGAAAATAACATTTTCAAATTCATTTTGGTGGTCCGAAGAATCTAGTAAAGTAAACAGTATTGNGAATATTTTACAATAGTTACTTTACGTTGTTAACGTACCGAATGATAAATTGGGCAATCACAACAACACAATCGAATGCTTGGACTTCATTTAAGTTTTGCACTCTGCACTTAAGCGTTATATCACCGCTTGTTTGTACTGTTAGTACACGGCATTATTCATTTTACCAGAACTTCTTACCAAACTAGGGTTACAAGAGTGGCGTGTTTTATGTTCAATTTTATCCTTTATTGTGACTGTTGTTTGTTTTTCTAATGAGACTTGCAACAGAAATACATCAGCTACTAGGCCTTGTGCTATTTTGTGACAAATGGTTCATGATTATGCCGCGACAAGGCAAACGGATAACGTTTTTTTCAAATCTGATTTTAGAATAGTTGAATACGCAAAAATTTAAGCCCACCTGAAATTACTTGATTCAGAGATTAACGACCATTGAAAACCAATTTATACTCGTTACTTGGAATCCGTCACTTTTTCAAAGAACTTATTTTTGTAACCTGCCCCTGACCAAAACATTACATAAGCTGTTTTTAGGCAAGCATTGATTGATTTTCCTAATTGAAAAGCTGCTAAACGAACTTTTGAAAATGGTATGAGCAAAGATCGTTTGACAATCATGACATTTTAACATACAGTGTTTTCGCTCTTATTTGATATCAAACAGATCGACATCGCGCAAAGAACAAACGTGCCGCTCGGTCATTACTACAATTCGCTGCTAATAATTTACTCGGCTAATAAAATCGTCAACATCACCTTTGGTAGGTCTCAAGCGCGTTCATGTCCGAGGTTTCTTTGCTGTATCACCAGCCAGAGCAAGCCTATCGATCTTTAGTTTTATCGCTTGCGGTTGATTACAGAACTGTTTCCAACAAATCTGTTATAACTGTCGAAAGGAGTTTTTAAAGTTTTTTTGCCTTTGGTCTATTTTTGTAATGAACTGTATCAATTATTGAAACATTTAACTTAAAGAGCAGGAGAAGAAAAAAATCAAATATCTTGTTCCTTTACCCTACACCTTCTTCAACAACAATCCAAAAAGCTCATCAAATTTGGAGAAAAAAGAGCATGGAAACCACGCGTTTTTTCTCGCACTCTGGCAAGTTTATATTCAAATGAAAAAAACACCCAAAAGTAGAACGTGCCAATTTAACTAATGATAAACCACTGAAAAGATACATCAGGGATCTGTTAGGAAGAGAATTTTGAGGCATAACGGTTCAGTAAAACAGTGCCTAACATTCGTTGAAGGGGCTGAGTGGCTGATCGGTCTTTCAAGGTCTTTCAAGGTGCACAAGACTCCCAAAAATCGTCTTGTGAAGAAACACTAGGAACAATCTTTAAAAATCAAGTCAGTTCCCACCGGACAAAATGCACCAAGGGGAGTTTCTGGGAAACTACTCTTGGAAACTTGATAGCCTTTACATTGGTATCCCACTTGTTTGATTATATTTATTACATTTCAAACGTTTTGTCAATTTTTTATCAAACATCAGGTGTCTTTGCTGTTTGTGCAATTGGGCGCAATATACAAACGTTTCCATGAAAAAAACATCAACGGAAATGAAACAGAAAGATGGCAGCCATTTTTTCAGGCAACATCAGTCATCGTAGACCAATCAGTCACTAAATTTGCAAGGTAGACTCTTTGATTAGACATGTTTGCCAGGAAAGTGTGACTGTTATCAATGCCTGTGATTTCATGAATTTTCATCAGTCGACCAATCGCAGTCTTTTACGTTTAACAGGGACTCAAGACCTGGCGCAAGTCATTCGTTTCGGAATAAAAAACAAATGCGATTTTTAGGTTTGAAACAGTGAGTAAAATACAGAATTCCCAACCTAACGCTTTCCTAAAAGTAATATGTTCGAGTCCGGTCAACATGCATCATGAAATGCACATCGATCCGCTTGAGGCAAGCAGACGTGACGCCATTTTGTTTACAAAGCATCCGTAGCACGAGGTAACAAATGGCTTGGCAGGCGGCCGCGGCGACTACACAAACAAAACCTTTGTGTTACCTGGTTGAGGCTGGCTGCTTTGGTAAGCGTTTTTGCTAATCCACTCGAACGGTCGACGTTGCTGTACCATGGCCTCATGCGGTGTCGTTGCGAGATTGAGACCGGGAAGAAGACTTGGGTTTCCCGGGCAGGTGAAGCTTTCGATGCCGGCTAGCGACTGAGCGCTGGTCGGGCTACCGTCTCCGCCGTTGGCGAGATTACACGGAGAATGAGAGCCTGGGGGATAAACTGAAGGTTGGTGGGGATGAAAAGAAGAACTAAGCGGATCCCATGTTCCGGAGGGACCGACAATCGGGTTGAACTCCCTTGCTGCATATAAGGCGGGTCCTCCCCAGTGGCCTTGGCTGCTCGAATGGTCATGAACAGCATGTTGCTGCAAATAAGGGTAGCCGAAGTCTTGGCTGAAGTGGGAATGGTGAGTATAAATGGAGTCTGTGCTGGACCGGAGATCTGGTTGCAAACCATATTCTTGGACTGACGCATAAGGTTGATTACTGGGACTGTGCGTGAGCTTGCTAGAGCATGTGCCCGGTTCCGAGTAGCGACTGCTGCTCGATGGATTCGAGTGGTCCGAGTGAAGATTGCTGTACATTTCGGCGGTGCTCGGTGACTCGATGCACTGTTTATGAAGCGGAGGCTGCTGTTGCTGCTGCTGCTGGTTGTCAAGGCTGCTGGCAAAGCATATCATCGTGAAGCTAGCAATGCTCACATGGGCTTCTGCGCGGCTTTTACCAAGTCGACATCAGGTAAGATTCCTTTGAAATGGTAGAAAAATGGTTGAGCACCGCCAACACTGTCTTTTACCTAAAGATGGCTTAATATTGCATCTGAAACAAAGCCAGAATGACGATTGGACTTTTTTATTGTAGGTCTAATTACAACATACCAATCGACGGCTGATGCAGGCACAAAAATTTTGCGAAAAAGTACTTATTTCGCTAATTTCCATACGTAAAACTTCATCTAGTTGCGTTTCTTGGCATGACAATACTTAGGCTGTCACAGACGCAGCTTCATTTTTCAAACAAAAAACATCCTGCATTAACTCTTTGGAACAATAAAAACAAACTCACAGATCATCAAGACAAAATGCAGCTTGTCTGCGAAACACTTTTACGAATCACTTAAAATAAATTCAAACGCTTTTCTCAACTGTGCTTTTTGAGTGCACGTTTTTCACCACTGGTTTATTTTCCCAAACCCTAAAAATCTTAAAGTTTACTTTTCTTTCTGTCCCCTAAACACGCTTTTCACCTTCCATGCAAACCCTTAACTTTCCCGAAAAGTAGTACTTTTGCACGATATATCACATGTTGGCTCTCAATTAAGTTGTGCTTAACTTTGTCACCAGCTGCTCCAGCAAACATAGCAGTTATTCCGACCTAAGCTATCAATATCCAGCGTGCTTTCACCCTTACCAATTGCAGTCAACTAACAGTAATAGTTTTACCAACGCAAAAAATTCACAATAATGGCTTTCGGGACAAATACATTGTTTTTTCATACTCTACAAGCCCTTGATGTTACGTACGAACCTGTTGGTGAGTTGGTTACTGACGTGATTTCAGACATTGTTTAAAAACGCGCCCCAGGCCTATGACTGTCAGATAATTTAAGATACAAAACAAAGCTTTGCTCGTTCTTAATGTTTTGGACTGCGAGGCATATAACTGGGGATTCACATACCTTCCAGTGGCACTTTAACTTGTCGACTCCTTGCCTGCATCTGTTTGGCCTCTGCCGCTTCTCTGCTAAAACGACCTTTTAATGAAGACGAAGCAACGCGCCTGAATAGGAAACTGTAATTCATTGGATTTACATTAATAGCGAAGGCAATTCATATACAAAACTTCCACCATTCCTTATCCCTTACTTAACTAGAAATTGCAGCAGAATGTTTTTCACCATCTCTATGAAATTTATGCATGGAAGCGTAGTCAATTTCCAGTCAGTTTGGCTTCATTTAAGAAGCTTGCAGTGCGTGGGAGTAATGCTCCGGTTCCAATTGTATAAATTTTGATAAACGTAGCGTTAGAAAAATGCCGGGGTATCGTTTGTAATATTAGAAAATTGGTCATGCTATGACTTTTTATACTATTCTAAGCTGAACAACAAGGAGTGGTGTGATCACCTGAAAAGGTTCTGCTTTTGGAAGAAAAATTATGAAGTTTATTTCAACTAAAATTATTTCAACCATACGCAGGCTTTCTTGCTCAACTTCTACCATTTTACTGAGTCTTTGATAGATCCATTTATGCAGTAATTTTTTCATTTCATTTTTTCTAATTTCAATAAAATTTCAGTGCAGCAATGTGCATGTTGCTGCTTGGCAAAGCTTAGCGGCACGTTCTATGAGATGTCGAAATTGACAAGCTGACGAAAGCATCTTGTAGTCAACAAGGGAGGATAACATTGACGCAGGATGCATTTGACTGAGCTCTGGCAAAGCAAACCACGTTTGGGGTCATCTCAAGGGTTTGTACCGTGTGCAGCAGCGTCAACCTATTTGTTCTGCTGAAGAAGTGCTGTCTTGTGTGTATGGCTAATTTTTCATATTACAAAATACGAACGACGTATTTTACCACTGTGAAGACGACAAGTGGCCTTTCAGCCGAACTTAGATGCTGAATAATGGATATTCAGAAAACATGAGCTTTTAAAAATTCAAAAAAAGCTGACAGCTACAAAATTCCACAACTTTTTACGCGTTTCATTCAACTTGAATCAACCGACGAGTTGATTAAAGGCAGACCGCCATTCATGTCTTCTGAAATGAAATCTTTGCGAAACAGGCAAAATTAACAAAAATGATGTGTCACAGCAGAAACAATATTTGATATTTCACATCACGTATCGTAAAAATCAAAGAGAATGAAGAAACATATTTTTTAAAGAATTTCTGAAAATACAATAAACAGGTTTAATTTTTCAAACAGTTGGTATTAATTTCATCAATTGTTTTAACATGGTTTCATTGCCAAACCTTGTTCGCAATTTGCAAGCAACTCTTTCAACAATCAAACCCTGCATGATTTCAGGAATGGAAATGCTGCAAAAACTAATTCTCTAAATTAAAAAGTGTTCAGTTTCTCCCGGTAAGCAAGTAGCGTCGACAAGTGAAGCTTAAAAATTTTTTAAACATATTTTAAAACTTTATCTGGACAAGCCTTAACACTTCCACATTATTTATGTAACTAAAGTAAGGTTCAATTCGCTCACCGATCGTTTGATGGAAGTGAAAGATTATTGGTGAAGAAATACGGTGCTTTTAATGTAACGCAAATCTTTTTTATTTTTTCTTTTCAATTTTGATTTTTGACATAAAAAAGTTTTCATTTTTCTACCATTGTTCACTGAATGAAATTTCGCAATAAGAGAACAGTGAAGAATAGACAGAGAGAGAAACGAAATAACGAAAATGTTATTTTTACTTTAGTATCATTATTTTCTCAAATTAACTCTTCAAAACATTATTTTCTCTTTGAGGGTGGTTTACAAGAAGGCTAAAATGTATAAAAGTTTTTTCGATAGCTATGCCTATCTTTTATCAGCAATAACACCAAAGGATTAAATGCAACGATTGGCAGGAGATTTCATATATTATTAATTCCAACTGCTACATTGTGATTAAAGTTTTGACTTGAGTGAAAACGAATTAACACTTTTATTACAATCTCTCGAACCTTTCAAAAAGTGGTTTGTTATGTTTGTCAAGCTGCTCAATTAAGCCTCTGCAGCTCACGTTCAATTAAGCCTCTGTATCTCAATTAAGCCTCTGTAGCTCACGTTCCGAATGCACGAATAGGCAGCAAAAGGTGTGATTGTTCTGTGCCCTCGCTGCGTGCAAGATCTCTTCAGCGTGATTTATTTTTAAATGAACGTTTGATTGTGACGCAACAATAAGGGAATGCTCTCAGAAGGGTGTGTGTGCGCGGTTCAAAGCGTATCGTTGTTTGAGTCGTAATTCGACGTATAGTGGACGGGACTGTTGACCAAATTGCATTTTAATTTAAAGTCCGCCAGCGCTGCACGCTCATGTTATTTGCGGCGATGCAAATAAAAAGCTCTGACTTTAAAACAAATCGGTTTCAATTACGTTTAAAATCAAGTCAGGATTGCGTTTAATACGAATGGCTGCCGCCAGTCTGCGCCTAAAATTAGACAATCACTGCCAAAGCAGATAAAGTGCTGACAATGATCTTCGACAAGACAACTATCGCTTCAGAAATAAAGGAATCGAAGAAATATTTTTTTCTGCGCATTAAATACATTGTGCTTCAAACACCTGAATATTTCCTCTATAAATCCAGTCGAAATGTCTTTTTTAAAAAACAGTACTTATTTTTATAACATCTTTATAGTAAATTTTGATAACTTAATTTCACCAGCAAGAACGAAAGAATCGGCTGCAAAATGCAAACAGTCAATCGTGCCACGACATTCAACTTACTGCTGCTCAAGCAAAGCAAGCCATTACTTTGTTACAGTTGCTTCGCCAAATAACAAGCAAGTCGAGCGTTGGTAACTTAACAGAAATAAAAGCACATCAGACCAAGTCTCTGACTTAGGCCTGTCATGGCAGCCTTGGCTGTAAACAAAAATAGGCTCTCTGCATTCTGGAAGCACATCTGCAGCGGCTGGATTCACGTGCGTTTTACAAATTCAAAAGTACGAGAGTTGGACCGCGATGAAACGGATCACAACATTAAATATAATTGCTGATAACGCCCGCTCTTCCCCGCTTGAAGAGCTGACCTTGTATTATCGAAAGCAAAAAATTAACCAGATGATTTCAAAGCATATACTATGTGAGTCTGTGGCAATCCTTTTCACCAATGTCGTACAAGGTACTTTTGGTTTGCGTTCTTAGGCAGATGGGACACATAATGCACGTCATAAAAGGGCAACGTTTGAAAAATTTCATGCAACTGTCCTTTTCGAAAACTTGCGGTGCTTGATCCAGACCTGGACTGCTGAAACGGTGTCGCCGACTCAACGCAAACCTTTGCGGCAGTCAGTGCATAGGGTCTGATCGCGGCGCACACGCCTTGTCCTGGTCGTTTTGCACAGAACACGTCTTGAATGTCCAGTCGAACGACCGTAAAATTTTCACGTGTACTTTTTCACACGTTCTCTTCCCGGCCCCGACCCCCGCGTAAAACACATAACACGTCAGGGGGATTAACGCGCAGGACCGCGTCGCCACTCGATCAGCATCTACCACGTGACCTGCGCTCACCTCGACGTCCCCCCTGCACTGACAAGGCCAGCACCTCCCTTTCGTGTCCGTTTCACCTGCTTCGCGGCTGATAACGTTGCGGCGCGATCAAAGACTTGCATGTCTGGAGTGCGCGGCTGCTCGTCAGGCGCTGCGAAGGACAGTCCAGCAAAAACTGACCGTTGTTGTTACATCATAATGGCAACAAACGAGAGCGACAATTGTTCAGCGCCGTCGCGAATCAGGGCTGTACCTGCAACATTGCGATGATCCATCGATGACAATGTCTGCGTAATAAAGTAAACTAAAGACAACCGCCGGCGTTCCGTGATGTCATAATGGGCGGTTACTGTAACAGCCGCTTTAATTTTCCGAACCCGTCGCTGGTCTATCACAAAATTTAAAAAATTGGACATTTTTTAGAAAATATTTGTATAAAGCGGGCAATAATATATCTGTAGGAATAAGAATTCATTTACAACATTCCTGCCTCACAGGCAAAGTGCTTAAACCTGCAATTTCAGTTGAATAGAAGGGTGTACTGTGTTGACAAAAGCTATTTCAACTAGGTATGTTTGACAAATATCAGCAATACGTCTTCACTTTGACAAACAACAACTAAAACCTACAGAATGCCTGCAGCAGCAATCTATTCAAACCGTTATTGAATTTCAGGTAAAGCGAAGTACTTTGAAATTATGCGCAAAAGACGACAGCACTTTCTTGAAATATTTGTCAACCTCTTAAATCAAGTCTTTCAACGTGCTTTTGAATTTCACTCGAAAACCGAAAACAACGCGGATTGGTCGGTGACTGTCGGCGATGGCGAATTGGCGCACATTTCAATTTAAATAAGCAAAAACTTTTAACTAATTAGCCCAGTATTGAATGGATTGACCGTCAAACTTTGCAGCTAAACCTGGTCGTTGGGATTTGAGCAACTTTGTTTCAGTTAAAACCTTGTTAAACTCAGGTTCCTTTTATCTGTTGTTAACCCAGGCTTACTTTCCCACGTTTCTATCAGATACATTTCTTGTTGCAGCAACTGGTTTTCTGCCACTTTGCTTTGTTTCAACCAAACCAAACTATGAAAGACTGGATTTTCCAGTCGTTAACAGGGCTTCCTGAAAAGGAACAAATCGGAAGATTCTAAACATAAATCTTAAATGAAACTTGAAGAAAAATCGAGGCCAGTTTTGTTGGAGTTTACATTTTAAAGCTTAGTCGGAAAACGAGGCAGCTTTATACATTGACTACCACGTGCTGCAAACGACATTTTTAACATTTGCGTCAAATTGCAGTGTGTGTTTTTGCGATAAAGCTCGAGAATCAGTTAAGCATCAGAACAAAGTTTACAGTAATGGTGAGGCGCATCAAGATTTTTGTGCTTACGTGACAATGTTTCTGCTGTTCTGTTTCCAAAAAATCGCTTTCAAAAAAAACAACGGCAAGCAATTTACTAGGCACACCCAAACGAACTACACCTGGGTGACTCTGAAAAGATCATGTTTAAATGTTTGCAAACTTCCTAACCTTTCTATCACTTTCAAAACATTTGTGAAAAGCTGTTGATAACTAAGATTTTTCCAAATGATCACAGAAGACTGTCAGTTGTCTAAAGAACATTTTCAAACCAATTCGATGGTATAAAGGTCTTTGAATTGCAGCACAACAAACCTGAAAAATGTTAGCTTTGTCATTTTTGCCTTGTTGTCGTAACCTCAAAACACGTATATCGGGTTAGATATTACTATTAACAAATCGATTAAAACGTTACAAACTTCGAGAAGTGAAACATGCGTTTGATTGAAAAACTGATAACGGCAGAAATAATTATTGTAGCCACTGTAATATTTGATGACTGTTGTCAAAAATCCGTCTCCTTCGTTTCAATGTTATCCAACCTATAGTATAGCGTGGCGTTAGTGAGTCGCAATCAAATCATTTTGTTATCCAAGCTTTACCGAACACGTTTGCTTACCCCGCGCGATGTATTTTTTCGAACCTAACAATCTGATATATACCCCAGGACAAAGCGAAATTCTAATAGAAAATTTTGCATCATGTCCTGGCATCACGTCTTTGCAGTTAGGCGCAGCAACTTGTCTAGTACCTTTCCAACAACGCCATCGCTTTTTCATTCTTTCAGCGTCCGTAGTTTCGACTTCACTAGACAACATTTCTGCTCATCTTAACCTACCCAGACTGTAGCAGCCCTGGGAAACAACAACTTTTCAATAGTGCGTGTTTTTACATCTGCACAAACACGCTTCTTCTTTGCCGGGTTTAATTATTCACCATAAATGAAACAACTGCTGATGTCTTAGCGAAAATTCGGTCCGCGACTCTGCTTAGCAAAACTTTTGAGGCTGAAAGCAGCAACCGAAATTCAACAAATGGCCCGACACCTCCTTGCGATTCCCTTTGTTTTACCACGTTCTTTTTCGCCGTGTAACGATTGTTAAGTCAACAGTGCCACCAGCGCCGCGCTATTTGCCTAGCTTTCCAAATTGTCCCGGCCGAGCTTTCCCGCGTTCTTTGATCTTGACGACCCAGAACGCAACAGATAGCAAGTCACGTGACGGCACGTATTAATATTTGAGCGTTCGCGCGACGATGCCTTCTCGCAACCGGTCAAGTTCGCAGCAAGTGACGAAGGCTGCAACGGCAACATCTTTGCCGCAGTCTCGCCAATCCCGCTTGAACAAACCATCTTAGCATATTACGACATGCGCTTTTGCGACAAGACCCAACATTTTCAGTGAGACTATTGGAGTGGAATTGCAACACGTTAATTTTCTGTAGTTGCACTACGCTCAACTTGGTTGTGCCCTGTTACATTGAAATTTCCTTCAGATACTTTTAGAACATATCATCACATTTGTATACCGCGGTAGACCAAAAATTGCTGGTGTCTTTGAAGATCACCCCAGAGTCCTGTAAAAAGGTTACTTTGACAACGTACCGTTGGTGAATTTTTCATTTTTTTTGTTTTCTTGTTTTGCTTCCAGATTTTCAAGCCACTGGTGCTTCATCCCAGATTTGTGATGTATGTGAGTATTTCGAATAGAACACAGCTAAAACAAAAAGCTTTTTAAAATATTTAGATTACCAAACATTGATATTCCGTTCTTATTTGCATTTAATCTGATATCTGAAAATTAAGCTTTTCTCCCAACATGGGCGTATCGGCTAGATAAGCTAACCTTTTTTCTTTTCCCAACTAGAAGCTTGGGAATGTATACGTTGTATCATGCGGCCATTTGCTTTTTGTTTTGGACTCAGTCTACGATGAAAATATACAGTACAAAACAATGTAGTATTTATTCTGTACAAATCCACCTGTCTAGGAGAACTCTTACATCTCTCAGCAAATGCAGTGTACTCATACTTAAATATTTTTAGTAACTGTCTGCTGTTTTGAACCTATCGGTGATGCCGGAGAGCGCGCAGAATACATGGGTAAAAATACTGGATAAACATAATAAGTTTAACAAAGCATTGCGAATGCAGCATTTCCGAGAACATGACAGCTGTCTTCTATTAAAGAGAAATTCATCTGGCTTAATTCACCAGTCATTCGAAGTGTGCAGATGCCAATTTTCCGCAAATACAGTACTGATTTTTCTGCACAGCTATCTAAACGGTGAATGAATTATTTTCATAGATCCTGCTTCGCAACTGTGTAAATTGTGCATCTTGTTACTCAAAGCAAACCTTCGCCAAACTACAAAGGATCTACTTATAAACCGCAATTAGGTCAGCTTGCTTTATTGCCCACGTTTTCAGATTTCGCAAATTTGTCAACAGAAAAAGCTTTTGGGATCTCTTTCAAGCAAGACATACAGTTTCAGCGAATAATCGCGCGCGTTCAAATCACAGAAAAGTCAGCGAGTCTCGACCAATTCATTCGGTCATACAAAACTGAATCTTGTTATTTTGCAAAGGCAAGGATGGCCACTTTCTTGAGTGAATTGTTTTTGATTTTCATGTTAGAGCGTCAATCTGTTATGCTATGAGTTTTCAAATTTGTCCACTAGCAAAAGGTTTGCAATAAACAGGCATGCAGAAAACAAAACGTTTTAGCAAATTATTGACCAGCTTGTTGTGGCTCATTGTGAATTTGATAAATCGGCGTCATTACGTAGACATTGCCTGACAAAACTTTACAACCAATTACTTTGAGTAATGACGATTATGCTCGAGGCATTTTGTTTTTCTGATACAGATGACAAATGTATTTTTGAATATTCTACCATCATAACTTGATGCTTTAATATTTTTTGCAGTTCTAGCCTCTGTATTCTTCCACAGTTGCAAAATAATATTACGCTGATTTTTGTTTTTACTTTTAGAAACTTAAGTAGAATTCATATGTACGTTTACAATAAACGTCACTTCAATGACAACACTTTATTTTTTCCGCAATTTCAGTCCCGAAGCGTTTCACCCAAATTTGATATTTATGAAAATTTCAAATCGATCTGTACATAAAAAGAAACTTTTTCATCTTAAAGTTACTTTGCACTGGCTCCTGTACAAATCCAAAAAAACATTAGCAATGATTTTTTGAATATCTTATACGAACTACCAGCCAAGATAATTTCATTCGGCCTGTGTAAGTGAGATTCCGGTTCTTACACCTATCCAGCTTTCTTGCTATTGCTTTGTTGCTTCAAATCTTAACCTGAATATAAATCAAGGCCTATACTTAGAAAAACCTGGCTTGTAATTGCTATACAGTTGATGCAAAGTCATCCCAGTTCCAATCATGTGGCAGTTCATGAGATTAGCGCACATTGAAATGTCTCAGTCGCGACCATCAGCACTCTACGTCGCTAACATGGAAGAGCTTCAAACGCCGTCTTTGATTTTAAATTTCGACTCTTTTTTCAAATTTGTTCAAGCAAAACACCGCTACGGTTTATCATAGGAAAGTGGGTGAATATATCATGCTTGCAAGAAGAGTCGGACAGCAGGGTCAAGTGCAACCACTGTCAATCATGTCCAAGAACGAATGTTCAAGCACTGCAAATAACCCAACTTCAACCATTCCATCACATGCAGCATCTGACGTCGTCCACCGTCATAAAATAAACATTTGAAATACTTCTGCTTCCTGCTGTATCGCTTGCAGTTAATTACGTCAACCACAAAAGCTGTTTTCTTTATTTTTCCTAACGTTTTCCTTCAAAGTTCATTTTCAGCGCAATTTGCAATTTTGTCTCTATCAGATGAAGTCATTTTCTTAATACCGGTATGCTTTGAAATCGCATTTTTCCTCTCTTGACAAAAACTATCGAGTGGAGCTGAGCCCTTGCACAAACTCTGCTGCCTACTGCGCGTTTCATAGAAAATGCTTTGACGTTCCTAGCCCCTGCTTTTCTCGAAAGGTTTGGCAAGCTGTTTAACCAGTTAATCGTCTTTCGAGGACCATTGAAAAACTTTTCTGATCTTAACGTTTGGGGATTAATTAAAGATCACGTGCGGCACCATAACAAGGAAATAGGTAACTGGCGACTCTGACAAATAAAATCCTTTTTCGGTGAAAAACACGTTTTCTGATGAACAGTTCGCTATCAATCTTTCTCTCTTGCTCAAAAAGATTGAGTGCAGTTCACTGGTCTCTCCTACTGTAGCAGCTACACCGTAATCAAAGCAAACGTTTGCTTTGTTCCTGGTTAATTCTTCAAAACGTGCGCAAAGAAGCAGCAGGGCCCGAACTTGAGAAATGTCTTCGCTACATTCGTCTTGCCAGCGACAACCCGCAACGTAAAGTTGTGCTGGGCGACAGGCTTTTCGCGACAAACAGCGAATTGATCTTATGGCTTCCTCCTGCAGCACCTTGCAGGGGCGCGCCAGGAAATAACGAGTATCGAAACGTGCGCCACGCGATACCTGTGTAACGTCCATACGAATTTAACTTATGTTGTGATGTAAGAACTTTACACAAGGTCAGATAATGTTTTGACGCGTGCAAATAATGAAAACAACTGATTTTTAAACCTTTCTGATTTCGTTTGTTTGCGTCACAATGGCTGCGCGGGTTTTAACAAAGGATCGTTTTCTTGTCATCGCTGCGGTAAACAATTTCTCCTGCGGTTGATATTAACAGGTTTTCTAGACTTATATTTTCGCTCAGCCCGCGGTTTGAATAGTTTGCGTGGGCGTTGTTCTCACGCGGTAGGCTAAAAGAAAATGACGAAATATCAACAAACATTCTCGGCCACCACAGAAGTCAGTAAAATTGCAAAAAGGTCTATTTTAGATATTTTTAACAAAATAAAGACTTTTTCTTCGCTGGTGGGTTACCTGTTATTGATAAAGGGCAAACTCAAAAGAATGGCTTAGGTTTTGAAACAGAAGCTCATTTTTTCAACAGCGCTGATATTCACTTGGAAAACGTTATATGATATTCCTGTTCAGATAAAACATCGTGCCGCTGTGAATAAGAATTTGCTTTCTATCACAAATAATGTTGCTAGTAAACAGGGATTTGAATGTTGAAAGCAACTAGAATAGCAACTACTTTTTACAACTAATTGGTGTTATGCTTTTCATCGACTCCTTGCTTGATTAGTCCCTATGCAGCTCCAACTTCAGGATTATTCTTGCTTTTTATGTCATATTCAGTTGATTTTAAGAAAAACTTTCGCGACCATTTCTGTCATACAAGCTTCCATCAATAATAGATCAGCAAAGTTGCTGCTGAAAACAAACTTAACCTTGTTTCATAGGTGAAAACATAAATGAAGGCCTGCAATTCGAGTGCGTGACAAAATGTAATAATTTTCAGCAAATTGTTTTGCAATTCCTGTGGATGAAACAACCCTGTTACAACCGATGATAATTCTCCAACCAAGGAGTGCTTTCAATTGGAAAAAAAATTTCTATATGGAGAAGGAAAGAAGCGAGGATCTCAAAATTGTTTTACAATGTATCGATGAGTTAAACGATTTCAGTTGGAGTCTTCAACTTTGTACAAACTTACACTTTTTTCCGGTATTGCCTGTTTTCACTGTTGCTGATGTATATCTACAGATGCAGGTATAGAAATGTTTTCTTGTATTTCCTAATTAAACAATCGCGAACTCTTTAATGCAAAAGACGTCACCAGCTAAAATTCATCAACTTCTAACAGTTGTTTTTTACATCAAGCCTTGTTTATGTTAACACCACGCTAAGCAACTTCACAACCAACCATTCTTCTGCTGAATAGTCTGTTAGCTTGCGTAAAACTGCACGTCCAAGACTCTCGAAAAATAAGTGCAGGATTTGCTTCCACATCTTTTCGAAAGGTTTGCTTTCAAGATTAAGGTTTCCAGCAAATACATCGTCAGGACATCAATGCCAAGCGCTGCCTGCTTGCTGGAGAACAAAACCATGTGATAACCTTCAGACAATGATTAATTTTAGATAAGGATGCGAGCAGCAAAATAAAACATAGCTTGTATTTTATATTAAATCCAGAATGTTGTTCCGATGGAATACAAGATGCACTGATCACTTCTGCAACCTTCTCTTCCGATGCGCTGTAGATTTTTTCTCAAAGTAAGTCTTCACTGTGAAAAGAAAAACTATCGAAAGAACTCTGAAATTTGGGAAAAAATGAAAACCTTCAGCAGATCATAGGAAATTGCATGTTTAACCGGGTGGTCTCCTCACAAAGCAGTTTTGTACAGTTTCCAAACAGGAAGCCCATCTCAGCAGGGCTTTTGTCGATACCTGTAACGTAACAATGCAGCTCGCATGCGGCCTCCCACACGCCCGGTTACTTTCGCGACGACTTGTTCCAGATCTGACGGGAAAATGGCCGCCCTTAACATTGCAAGCAAAAGAGGAGACACTGTGTGACGTAACAAAGCGATGAAAGAAGCCGCTCGATTGTTTGGCCGTGAGAAATATTTCAAAATTGAAACAGACACTTTTAACGGGTCTCAAACCGACGATGACAATCAAGCCCTTCCTTCCCGATGTTGCAGTTAGTGTCTTCGGTACGAGGTAAGATGGCGGGCAGAATCCGGCAGCTGCTGCTCCTTTCCATGCTGCTCGTGGACAAACAGGCAAAGCCTGGAAAAAAAGTTAGTTTTAAGGCGATCTATATCTAAACAATCTTCAAATCTGTGGACGGGCAGGTGTCAAGCAAAGGCCGTTGATTGTTATGCAAAGTATGAACAGCTTGCTTCAAATACTGACACAAAATTACCACATGTTTTGTCTCCGGAATTGACAGATAAATTTTAAAAAAGTGTGCTGGCAGTTAAGTGACTTTTAATGGATCCTACAGGTGTTAGTTAATTCATAACAGACAAGCAATAAGAAGGCTTGAGGTTTCGTGGCAAGTTGACTACTTCAAACCTTTCCTATTTGCGGACAACCCTCATGAGCCTGGTTGCATAGGCGTAGCCAGAAGGGGGCCTACGGGGCCATGGCCGCCCCCAAATTTTTAGAACATATAGTAATTTTGTGCTTTGAGAGATGCTATCCCAAGCAAATTAGCGTTATTCGCCTGAAGTCAAACATTTTGGACCTCCAAATTTTTTGCCCCCCATTTTTGGTCTGTCTACGCCACTGCCTGGTTGTGTGTGTCTTCATCCTGTTGAAAGTGAATATTTTATACCTTTCCACTGGCCTTGAGGATACTTCACAAATTCTGCGTTTCTTCTCATTCTTGCGGCGCCTGTCTGGAAACGAAAATTCGCTTTCTCACAGCGCTTTTTGTGTCTTACATTCATGCGCAAATTTTTTCTTCACGTTTGTTTCAAGAACATGTGCCTAACTTAAAAAAAAGCCCACACGAAATAAAACGCAGAATCATCATGGATTGAACATGTCATGATGTTTATCGTTTCCGCACCGAAAAGAAATCCAATTGGGCGTTTGATAATTTCATCCAAATCGAAATCCATCGGCTACAGCAGAATTTTTTCGGGTTAGTTCAAACAGTAGTTGCACTAATTTAAGCGAAAGTGAAAGTTAGCACTCACGCATGTTTTGCACAACTGAAGCTGATCATAAAATTTAACAACGCGGCGAAATAAAGCCTGGAGTCCAAGTCCTGACGGCGTTTGCAAAAAGCAAAATTTTCTCAAATTTTTTTTCTTGCTCCGCTTTTCATTTTCATTTTAGTAGATAACCCATTTATAGAAAAGTTCAGCCAAACTTTGCATTCAAGTTACACAGAAAACGTCAGGAGGACTTCAAACACCATCTCCATGCATTCTGACGAGATCTGTGTTAAAAACTTTGCACGAAACTCATTCGATGCATCCGAGCTTCCGCTGCTTTAGATTCTCTGTCTTGCGTGTGAAAAGGCAATTCCTGAAATCACCATCATCACCACAGAGATTCGTAATTTTGTGACGTAGAGTGGGTGCCTGATGCGATCATATCCGTCGTTGGATTTTCACAGGTTGAAAATATTGGATTTCAACCAACGAGGTTTTCTCCAACAGATCACGTGGTTTCTCTTCTTGCAATTTTAGCTGTTGTGATCACGTGTGGATGAATGTTTGGTTTTTCCTTGTTGTGAAACTTGTTTTAAGTAGATCTTGTTTATAAATAATATAGTCTTCGTAGCCTTGGGTAAATTCAGTGTGATGTGCTCATGAGAGAGAAGGTTTTTCTGAAAATTACCTCTCCACTTTTCAGTTACAGTACATATTGAAAGTAATTGCAGGTAGGCGCACGGCATTTGGGGTGCTGGGATCAGTAAAGTAAAAACCATACTGGCTTCAAAATGTCGAAGCCAAATCAGCATTACTTGCAGTGAATGGCAGGGAAATCTTAAGCAGTTAAAACGTTTTGAAATCTGCCTTGCTCAGACGTTTATCGTTTTCAAAACCTCAAAACCTTGCCTTTGGCCTTCACTTTAATTGTTAATGTTCAATGTTATTACTAGAGTAAACGTTTATGCGCTAAAATGCTGCGTTAAGCACTACCACGTTATTTTCGTCATTACATTTAACAAACACACGGTAATCCCTGTCTTCGTAAACTATTCAACCTCGTTGCATGGTTGGTCTACCTCTGACGCTGAAGTGAATATCGCTGCATTTTAATAGACCTCAAAAAATATGAATTCTCCGAAGGTAGTTTCAATAAAAGCTTTTGCTTCGAGTAGAATAAAAGTGGAACTTAATTTATCAAGCCTTGCGAGCAGGAAAATAAAACTTACTGCTAGTAAAAACCTTGCTGCCAGTAAAAATCTTTACAAGCCTTAGGTGACAACATGCAAGCAGTCAGCATAGAATATGAAAGTTTGTGGAAAACAAAGCTACGTTTAAATTGCCAGCAGGCCACAAAGACACTTTACAGTGCGAGATCAAATAAAACATAGAAGTTGAGTAAATAAACGTCTTAGACTGAGTGAGTTCTTAGTAATCAAACTACTAAATCACTCTCGAAAGAAGATCGACATTCAAATGGTTACTCTGATTTGTTGCTTATTTTATTGCAATGAAAGGCATTACTCTTGTTACGGTGATTAGCATTTTGTAACTCCGGTTACAAGTTGTGTGCTTTTCGCGTTTCTATTATTTTCCTAACATTGTCGGAGTGAAAAAGTTTGCTACGAGGTTCGACTGACATCACCGGCAATTTTTGCAAAATGAGTTTTTCTCTGTTAAATATAATGAACTTTTACCGCATCCTTCGATTAATTTCAAACTTTTATCAAAACTGCAACGATCTTCTATTAGTACTAATTCTTAATTGGTGGGATTAGCCTCCCAAACAATGTTCCAAGCCCCCCAAAATGAAATATGAAACACTGTGAATCAGTGGAGTTTTGTCAATGTTTACAATGTCAGGTCTCCATGCACAAAAGTAAAGCCCCCGGTTGAAGGCTTTCTGTCGACGGATCTGATAATTCCAATCACTTTTTTGTACAAACACATCAGACTCTTACACAGAAAGTAACTAAATCAAATACTTTTGCACGATCACATAAATTGCATTTTGAAATCAAGACTTAAAACAATCTGAAAACCTTTGTTTTAACCTCATTAATCTTCTTTCCTGAGCACAAACGGCAGTTTGAGGTGCGTACTGTGTCGAACACAAGTTGAAACTCCAACACTTTATTTTTATTCTCACTATTGCTTTGAACAGCACCTTGCACGAACAGGTCGTAGCTGTTGGCGATGACCTTTCTAAGCAAGTCATTTTATCAAATGTGTGTTGTGTCCCTTTCACTCAGTATCAACTAGACTGGATCAACAGTTTCAAATTTAACCTAAAACTTGTGCTTAGACGATGATTCTGCATTCCTCTCCTGAATGTAACATATCGGAAATACCCACTTGATGGGCGTTCATGCTTATGTTTCATCACTTTTGCTGAATCTGATAATATTCTTTTGCTGTTGCGCGTCCAACCGTTCCACCACCATACCCGGCTCACCGTTGTCCGTTACCAACTGAAAAACGTCCAGAATTTTGGAATCTCTACGTAAAACAGTTGAAGCACTTTCAACAAACGTGCTGGACCTAACAGTGACCTTCCTATGCATTGCTGATCCTCCGTTCTTGCTTTGCGAAATCTTTTCAGAAAGAACACAGGAATGTCGAAAGAGGAAGAGTGCTTGGCATTGTCGGTACTAGAAGTTCACTGAAGGTTATGATGGCCTCTAAATCCGACCGTTCAGGGATCATTCAAATTCGTGTTCAAGCGAGGCTCCGGTTTGCGTAGCTTCAAACAACCGAAGTCTCAACTCTTTCGTGAAGAGCAAAATTAACAGCTGCTTTGCTAGCTCGACGTTTCTGTTCGTAATCAACGTTTTATTCTTTAATCAGCAAAGCTCAAACATGTTTTCGATCAAAACATTTTACTGAAAAAGACACCTCTTATAAGCCCTTTCCTCTTAATTAGAGAGCAAGCATTTAATGGTCTCTTTAGAAATTTAAAAATATTTGTTAGCCGTTTCAGTTCATGTGCCTGGCTGTTTCTTTCATGCAAGTATTAAGAACATATCTTCCATCCAGTTTTTGCAAGATAGTAAAACTCGCATATTTTTAATTTCTACTGTGATTTAATACTTTTCGACACCGCACATTCTGTTGTTGATCATGGCACCATGTGGAAAATTCTTATTCGGATTTTCTGTATAAAAAATATTTAGAAACCTTTGTTACCCGTGATTTATCAGTTTCGATTGTAGAGAACAAAACTTATTTCTAAAGTTGGATCTTAATTGTAAAAAACAAGAAGCGAAACGCAGAAGTTTCATTTGAAAGAAAATAGAGTGAAAAGTAAGCGATTCTTTGATGACGTATTTTCTGTTCTCAGAACCCTATTCATCCCCTAAATTCCATCTCGATGATTGATTGTCCACGAAACTCGTTGTTTCACTCAATCCGCGGAGTGTAAGATTATGACCCGCCGTGTCGCTGCGACGCACCCGCCGCGAGAATCACTTAAGCGCAATGCGCTCGCTTCGAATGACGAAGATTTTACGACCGCTTGATTTACGATCGTGATCGTTAGTGGCAACTGGCACCTGCTGACTTCCCGCTCAGAGACGTGGTTGGCTGTGAGTAAACGCAGATAAGCATTCAGCTTATGAGCGTGCATTTGACAAAGGTGTGGATAAACTCTCTCGCACTTGTGGGGATGCGCTAGCTTTCAGATAAATAAGCTCTAATTCCTATATTAACGACAAACGTTTAAACATTCATCTCTTTCTTTCTCTAAATATGGAGTGCTCCTACATATTATTAGCGTGATTAGAGCACTGAACGGCATTAGGTCATTTTTAAGTACTTAAATGCGCTCAGTTTACAGACGAAAAGATAGACAAGCAAATTTTTATGACTAAGAAAAACTTTCTTGGGCTTTTTTACAGACAAACCAAAATCTCAAAATGTAATTCATGAAAACGATTTTTCCTTTCTCTATTCTTTACGAAGTCAGTCGAACAACCAACAAGAATACTGGGTACAGATCAGAATAGTTTGGTACACATGACAGAACCGTATTAGATTTTGTAGCATGTTTCAAGCCTCCAAATCCACTTTTTACAGAAGCAATAGGCTTAGTTTTACTGCAGAAGTGTTTTGTGTCAAGTGAAGATCTGACAAATGTTGATGGATTTCAAACATGTAATATTAATTTGGCGGTTAATCTGTAATTGGCGAATTGCGACAAACAGATCGTAAAATCGAATGCATTATTTAATGAGAAAAATATTGCAAATATTGAAATATGGAAAATATTTGAATTTCTCTTATTTTAAATTGTTTTGAGAAACACAAGTCAAGGTGCTTCAAAATTTGGCTATTGTGATGAATAGCTACAATTCCTAACCTAATGTTTTAGGACTGTGATTTTGGAGAATTACTATTCAAATTTGATTAACTTTGCAACTATTGTGTACACCAGATTTGCACCCATAGACAAATACAATTCCATAAACTGAAAATAAGTTCAACTTGATTGATTTCAAAGCATGGAATGATGGGTTTTATAGATGCTGAAGCAGACAGAAATGACTAAACACTTCTACAATTGAATTACGTAACAAAGTACAAGGCGAGTGTAGTTTCTCCTCCTGAAAAAAAAGAAAGAAAACAAACGAAATTGGTTCTTGGAAAATGTCGGTTAGAAGAAAGAAATTATAAAAAATTCAAGATAGTGGTTTTTCAGTGAACAAGGCTTTTTTTGTCAGTAAACAAAAGCAAACAAAAATTCCGACAAAAAGGCTTTTTAAAAATCACTCTAACGATGCTGTGCTGACGTTTGACTTTCGTTTCGCCCTCACATTGACAGCGGCCAATCGCTACACCTTTAACATCAAAAATGATTGTACCTCGTAAAGATGCTTTACGAAGTCCAAACGATTGTTTCAGTTGACCTCTTAAAACAGAAAGTTTAAGGTTAAACCGGCCTATCGGTCATTGGCCTCTTTACGACTACGTCATAACGCTTGGACAACAAACAGAACAAAAACTCGAACATCGTCGTTTCTTGTCAGATACGGTTCACAGTTTCACATATTTTGCCGCGATGAAATCTGAATGGAATGGTGCTGTTAAGCATGCGTTGAAAGTGGCATTCGTCGGTCAAAAATCATATCACCATTTATGAACGCCTTGTGTTCATCGTAAAAAGTACCAAATTTGTGGAGCAAAACCTACGCCCAAAAAGCAGTTGTTTGCTGAGCTTGTACCAGATATATTGCAATTTTTCATACCCCAGTTTGTTCTTCGTCACGTTTGACGATGAGCTGAATAATGTTTCCAGGCATGATTGCCTTAATCTGGGCATGACTGGTCAGCACAGTTTTTGGCCCATCGCCGTCAACTTGGCCATAGTTGAATCAATATTTTGACGTAACGCAGGCCGAATCTTCAATTTTTATTGTATAAAAATTTAATCCTAATGCATTTCACGTCGTGGCATTTAAACAAATGCCTTTTACACCCCTTGTTCCCCATCGTTACGCCCCTGATGGGGGAAATTGTTCCCCTTTGCCGGGGAATTGTGATCCCTTTCCCCTTCACTACGCCCCCTGGTGCCATTTACGCAGGTCGCTGTGTGGCTTTTCATCAGCTGTAGACGTTTTTAAAGATCGAAAACAGAATCTCCAGTTGCCGTGCATTTACGAGGCAGTCGTTTTAATAACGTGTTCAGAGAGATATGAAGCATCTTGACATGCTGCCAGTCAATGTTTTCCTGATGATTTTAGATCTGAAACAACCATTTCAGTTTAATTTACAAGCACTTTTTTATAAACGCTGCGAACAAATTAGCAATTTCCGCGATTCGTCTCATGTAGAACAAAAACTAACTTCATTCAATAGAATTTTGAAAACTTTTTGACGGGGTCGAAGCAAACTGCTGCAGTTTCCAGTTTGTGAAGTATCTTATCTTCACACTGGCTTTTAAGTTTTGTAACCGAAATCAGCATTATTTATGTTTCCATCGTGTTACGTCATTGTTGGCATTGGAATGATTCTAAAAACTCCACTAATCAACATTGTTTAAGGTGATAGTAAAGATTTGGTTATATCGGGTTAACTATTTTTTTCGGCAAATCTAGTAAATTGCTTTCATGCTTCGTTTTGTTTTTTTTCCTAACATTCCACCTAACACAATGTTATGTCCCCTTTGATCAGTTTTAAAAGGTGGTGATGCTATGATTCGAAGACTGTCCGTGGACAGTGCCTGGTGCTGGAGAAAAAACGCTGCCTACATCTCTGTCGGCTTTTAGGTAAGATTGTTAACATTCGGAATGCAGCTAAAGAATCGTAACTATACATCATGCAGCCCACAAGCGTATGTTAAAATGTAGGTAAGCTCATGTTTTCGTTGTCCACTGGCCAACGTACGTCGATATTTAAAAAAGATTCTAATTCCTATAATCGCTTGTTCACCCATGGATTTTAAAGAAACGCATTACTTTCCTTCAAAATTCTGGTTTAAAATATGCGAACTTCGCTGGTATATGTAGGTTTGCGAAATCTAAGTACATAGAAGTAAAGAGCTTATTCGTGATCATCAATCGATTGATCCACGTGTAAATCAGTTGCAAATTATTGTTACATAACCAGACAGTTTAAGCACAAAACTAAAACGCTAAACAGTGAAAAGGTATTTTGTTTCTTTGCTCGCTACTCGTGAACGGCCGCTTTCAACTGGGGTTCGAGTATTCGTGCAAATCACCTTTGAACGTCTGTGTTTCCGTGTTTGCCATAAGGCTACACTCGCAACGGCAATTTTCTCGTTGCCTTCGATCGGACCCTTGTGATTCGTTGTGTCACTCCCAACAATTTCGTCAAATGATGTAGAACAAAAGTTTTTTCTGCCCGCCATAGCAACTGTTGAATACTTTGGTTTGGGAAAAAAGTGATGGCGGGCGAGTGAGAACAGCGAAAAATCGCCAAAACTCTGCAGAAAACCAAGTAAAAAACAGTTTAGAAATGTTTTGTTGATCAGAATATCAATGAAAATTTAGTTATGTAGCAAATGTTTTCTTATCCAAGGATATTCATCAAAAACACTCATCTTACGTATGTGATCGAGAAGCAGGCATTTCAAGATTCTTGAAGCGCTCCAGAGCGTACACGACTCTTAGCTCCCATCAGACCCGTAGCCAGGTTTTAAGGTTTGGGGGAGCAAAATACATTTTTAGGGGGAAGGACTTTTTCTATTATACGTTTGTCTGGGCACAACAAAATGTTGGGGTCACAAAAAATTTTGGGGTCACTTTCCCCGAATGCCCCCCTTGGCTACGGGCCTGGGCTGCCATCACCAGAAGCAGGAAACATTAGAAGACGCTGATGCCGAAGTGTCAGTTGCTATGTACAGAACTAATCACATTACCGTACTCACTGACTTATCTGTTCAAAATGGCGTCTTGTTGGAACGCGACAACTTTACAGGAGAAATGTAACGAAGCTTTGGACAGAAAACAGAAGATCACAGCAGCGTGTACCAGGTAGTCAGCTCGGGCACACGTCGGAGACGATACTGCGGCTACCTCGTATTCCTTTTCTTCGCAGACACTCAGAGCGACGTCCTTGTTAAATATTCTACAACGCACATCAAAGACAGGCTCGCACGCACCTCTCGTCAGTCGCTATTTGCCGATCCCTGTTCGTTTGTTTTCAGTTGCTCGCTGGCGATCGCATCGGTCGTTCTGACAGCTCGTTTTGCCAAGTACAAACAACAGGCGGCGGTGGTGCGGGGGGGGTCAACAAAGCCTTTTCGGATTCGATCACCGCCTTTTCGAGCACAGAATCGAAGGTTACAGTAACGAGTAAAATGTTTTTGAAACATTTTGTTTTGGTACCCTTACAGTACTGTGCTGTCGAATGCACTCCTGAGCCCATCATCGCGAAACAATTACAAATCCATTGTTGCAACTCTACGCACGGACCGACCCTACTGCTTGTACCGAGACCGGTACTGGAGTATCACCCGCTACCAAAAAACAGACAATCATATTTGTTAGTATTTTTGTTGATTTTTCATCCTTTTTGTCGATATTTTTATAGGTTTGCTCCATTATTTCTGAGCCAGTTTTCTCGGAATAACTTGAATTGTGCTCTATGCCCTTTAACCTTTTAGAATTCGCACAGGTTGAAAATCATTGAAAAACAGGTCTTTTGTTAGATCTTCTGTTTGGTGACCTCACATTTGAAGTCAAAACAAACAATATTTCGAAGCAAATCTTCCGGATTCAGACATAGGAATTAAACTGGCAACGGTTGCTTGTATACGCAAATGATACCGATATCAAAATTGGGGAAAAATCACAAAAGTTTATGAAAACAACGTCACACATATTTTTTGCAACCAGGATTTAAATTTGAAGTGCAATTCACTTTTCACGAGTATGCTCATCTCGGTTGCGTTAGCGATTGGTTTGCGCATGCTTCACAGTCTATTGACAATACAGATAACTGAAACAAGCACCTTAGCAAGGTTTTTAAAAAAATTGAACTTGGTGACCGCAAAGCCATTTTGAAAGACCGCCTATATTTCATTAGAATACCGAGATAGTCATAAAGCAAGGTTTTAGTGTACTTTCGTGGTGGTTCTGCATGGTGATTCTACGTATTCTGGGAGACCATTGGAAAGTTTGAGAGATCGTTTCGGTCTCTCTGAAAACACTTATAAAAACACTGCAACTTAATACTGTCAATGAGAAAGCATCTCATCATCCTGATTGTACAAATCAGTTCACTGGAGACTCGAAGACCGAAACAACTTCTCGGTTTTCTTGGGCTACTGCTGGTACGCGGACAAAAATTGTCAAATCAAAGATATGGAGGATTGACCTTTTTCGGGTCCAGACAGAGTCAATGCACTGCTCTGGTCTGACCGACCCAAAGTTGCTGAGTCTGTGGTTGTACTGACTTTCAAGAAGAAGTTGCAATCCAGCAAATGGAGCATTGTCTCCTTGACAGAGAGGCAAAGAAGACTGATGCCAGTGCTTAATTGACAAATTATCATAAACCGGGCATGTTTCGTTGGCATCGTATCTTTCAAACAAAATCGTTGATTCAACCAAAGCTGTGCTGGACATTTCGAAAACAAATGTTTTCATGCGTGATTCAACATCTTAACAACAGTTGCATTCCAAACACCCAATATGATATTGTTGAATCATTCGTACTTGCCTTTTCGTTGTTGGCACAACATTGCTTCAGACGTACAAGCTTTGCTCTGTTACATCATCTGTTTCACTAGAATTTTAGTAGTGATAGTTACTTGAGCTATTAAAAGAAACGCAGTTTTGTAAAGAGTTGTTTTCTTCCAAAAGCAATAGATGATCCTTTCTATTACCAAAATGTTGCGTATAGTTTCTTTCAAATCAAGGAAGAACGACATCTTATGCAAGTGGCAGGTTTGTTTTAATGTTGAGGATGATGCTTTCTACCACGTGTAGAGAGTAACACATTTGGTGATTCGAAAACATTTTAACAACGTCAGTGCTTTCAGATTTAATTGTATCATTGTCAGAGCTTTAAAAACTTTAAACTTTTTTGTAACCTAAGTTGTTATGAGCACTCCAGGTAATCTTGAGGACACTGGCATCGAATCGTCGGTTTTGTAAATTCTAATAACGCTTTCTGCCATTGCATAATGGAATTTGAGGAGCCTTGGGTTCAGCCTATTTATAATACAGAAGTATAAAATGAAAGCACATTTTGAGCTTCTGATGACGTACTTTGAGAGCTGCAGGGTCCTCCCGGTTGACTTCCTATACAGCGTCTTTGACTCAAGTTACAGTCGCAATGTGCAGAGAGTTTCTCCTCAGAAGGTAAACTTTTGATCACCCCATGCACCAGTGATGCGTAAACTATCAACAAAGCGACATAGCGCCAAGGTTGGGCAACTGAAATATCTGAGTCGTTCCCTCTTGGAACGCATCGATTAAGAGGTTTCCCGTAACAGCGAGCAAACGGCGTACCCATCTCGCTAGACAACCCGTGGCGTCTTTCTCCCCACTGGTCATAAACTGTGACGCAACAATACTCAGAAGCGGCTGAGCGAAGACTATGATCAGGAGCCGTCGGAGACAAAATCCCAATAAAAATTAAACGCGGCTCACTAAGTCGAACGATCAAAAAGATGTCGGTTCGCGTGGTATCAGTCAAAGGAGGTGATCAAATGAACTGACTTATTTTTAAATTTCTCCATGCGATTGGGTTTCGCTGTCCGGTAATTCAACCACGTATCAGCAAAATTACAGCAATATTTCCTGGTTTGAAATGTTAAATAGTTTGCTGGTACGAGGCCCCGTTTTCATATCACTGATAAAAAATATTTTACTAACTAGGTGAAAGCTACAGACAATCGCACAATATGCGACTGCAAAATTATTTGAGGTGCACTGCAGTGTTCCTTCTAAGAAAATTCTACAATGAGCAAATGTTTGTTTTGTCGCCCACTAAGCGCATACAATTACGGAACCATGCAGACACAGAAATAGTGAATCGGTCCAATCGGGCTATGAGATAAACAAACGGTATTAAATTTAGAATGTTGGAGGTGCGCGAGAATGAGACAGCACTGCGCAAATTGTCTGATGGTACTGCGCAGTTACGCACCATAGAGGGAGCACTGGTGCACTGTAATACGTAATATGGTGATAGTTTTCTGGCGACTTTAAAGCGCTGAAAAAATCTCGAAGTGTTCAAACCCGTTACACATTTCAGTTTTCGTGTAACTGGTTTAAACAAAAGTCGTCAAATTGACTAAAACGAAGTGTGTGGCAGGCCGAGGATGATACCCACGAACATGGGCGTCGGAAGGATTTTTTCCAGGGGAGGCCAGTAGGGGATTATCCCAAAATTTTTTCCATGGAGGGCCAAAAGAGTTGAAATTTGTTTTTACCCCTCTAAATTGAAAAAACAACCGTTTCTGCTAATAATTTCAAAATCCAGGGGGGACCAAGGCTCCTCCCCCCCTTCCGACGCACATGTCCACGAAGTGTTGTTTCTCGTACATCTCGTTTGAAACCGCTGATCATAGACCAACGAAATTTTTCTTTTGAAAATACGTGATGTGTAAAGTCGTTTTGGGGTAAATCAGGATCGCTGAGTCTAAAAATACTCTTAGTTTTGCTGAATTAGCTCTACTTTTTGAGATATTGCTCATTCCTCTATATCTGCTATCGAGTCGAGTTGAAGCTGCCATCGTGTAGCGTAGATATTTTTGCGTTACTGTTGAATTGTCCAGCACATATTTTTCTTTGGGCCGACAGTATGGGCTTGGTGTAGCTTGAATGATCACCTATCAGCCAAGAACAATCGACTTACACTGATGAGAGAGTAACTGCTTCCTGCTTATAGATTAAATGTTGTCATGTAATATTTCGCTGAACAGACATCTTAATTCGTTATGTCATACGAGCTGAAAAATTAGATCACGCGACCAAATATAATCGCAGACAATCTGCAGTTGGTTCGGCGCTGCGTGTTTCTGAATATGAAGATAGTCGTTTTAAGCCATAACTTTTGATTTACGTTTGCTACCATTTGCAGGAATATCTTTACGAGTGCCAAACCTTTTAAATAGAGTTTTATAAATGTCTTTTCGTTTCACATGGCTAATAATAGTACTGAAAGTCGTATTGCAGGTTTGGTAGACTTGGTGACCTCGTGCTTTTCACCAATCCTTTGTGACAAAGGAACCAGTAATGTTGTTGCTTGTGTAGAACTTTGCTCTTAAATATGCTATAGCTTCTGCATGATATTCTACACAACGCTGTATTGATATATTGACTGTGTGAATCCCTATTTCTTCACGAAAACCAATACACTACCACTATACAGTACTTATGAGTGTCAAATATGAGTGGTACTAGCAAACATAGACAGTATCGTAATTAGCCAGATCTGTTTTGCTAGATATGTGGTGTATATATGATGACGAATCGCTTCAATACGCGAGATTTCACCGAATGAGTATATCCAGGGTACTTTGGCAATAAGCTGGGCGATCAAGGTAAGTCCTGGAGCACGTCACAAGACTTCTAAAGAGTTGCACTGAAACTTTGCCTTTATGGATTTATAAGCAAGCTAAGGCAATGCGGTCGTCTGGAATCCCTACAGTTGGGTGCGGACCAAAGAATCACAGTGGATGTTATTTTTGTATGGTTGATATGTCGGGATAGAAGCAAAACGAAAAGAAGTCCTGGTATTTTCGAATAATGGTTCTGCAATCCGGCCAGAAGAACACTGCGCTGAAGTTCCTGTTCCAGTTTTTACTTCCATGCCAGATCGTGCTTCTGACGAAGCAATATTGGAAGTAATGGAGATAATACCAGNAGTTGCAGTCACACATGTGCCACCAGCCGGGCTGCTACATCGCATTTACAAACAAATAAACCCAAACCTTTTGCTCAATGTCAGCCTATGACCTAGTTCGTGATTGAGGTTTGCCAAAAGGAGCGTCTGATATTCTGACCTCTCGTCTCGGTGTAATTAATAACGGTTTTAATTCTGAAACCAAAATTATATTTTACCGGGACAGAGTTGTAAAGTCACATTATACTTGCTCTGTGTTCCTTTGAAGTGTCACTAGTGGCCTGCTAGCGACAGGCACGCAGTCAGAAATTTTGAAAAGGGAAGGGGAAACAACAATCAAACCTCAATATTTAAATATTTAATGCCCCTTGTTTTTAAAGCATTATCCGTAAAACGCACATTTGTCTGGCTAATTTTTCCAGAACAATTGTTTACAGATTTGAGCCGGCAAATAAAAAGTATATTTTCATTGAATTGACAAGTTTTAAAAGTTTGTTTTTAGTGAAGTTCCAAGCTTTTACGTCGGATCAAAATCACTATTTGCTCGTAAAACTTTCCCGCAAAAATGCTTGTGGAAGTCGATGCTGTAAGTGCATGATATGCAGTATTCTTCTTGAAGCCAATATTGCAGTTGAGCAAGAAGTCATCGTGGTCGCCATTTATGATTGCGTTTTTTATATTTCCACGCTTCTGATGAACACCAGCACAGGTTCAATCGAAACGACTTTGCTGTAAGACAGGGAACTCCAAACGTTTTGTCCGAGGGCCACATAAGCCATTAAACAACAGTTCGAGGGCCGGACATCTTACATAATGTGATTGTTTCGGGATATGTTACACTCTACCAAATCAACAAATTTTTCGTAAATCTATTATACTTCCTTATTGACAAAATGGCTTCGCGGGCAGCATTTGGCCCGCGGTCCGCAGTTTGGAGACCCTGCCCTAAGTCACTGACTCCCGGACCTGAATTAGGCCACGTCGCGCATATAAGATGTGGATCCTGTTTTCGTCCAATTCTTGAGCTACTAATGGATCTGCAGATGGTGAGCTGATAAATGTAAACGCTTGAGCAGGCCTGCACAACTTACGACCCGCGAGATATTTTCTTGCGGCCCGGGAAAGCTTTCTCTGTTGTAGAAAATTTTGCAAAAGCCCGACTTCGGACAATTGATTGTCCTTTCAGAATTTCTTCCGCATTACAACGAAATAGACTTTTACGGCCCGCGGCGAATTTATGTTGATCAATTTGGCCCTTGGAGCTTTCTGAGTTGTGCAGGCCTGCTCAAGAGTCTTTCAATGCGTTTGAAAAATGTTTGGATTTTATGTCATTAAACGCTATGAAATGTGACTGCGGCAACATTTTTGTACACTACTTACACTAAGCTTTTTGTACACTACTTACACTAAGCCCAAAAACGATTAGGTGTTTAGCTAGCTATTTAGAGTTAACAGTATAATTCCCAAATATCATCAAGACAATATTGTAAATTGGGGAAAGTTACACATGTCCTCTGAAAAAACTTGCGTATGTTTTGTCTCAGAGGTGGGTTTAAGATTGGAGGGGCCCGAGGCAAGACTAAAAAGGGGGCCCCTCTGTTGAAGTCATTGTACTCAGCCAACCGTGAAAAGCACATTTGATCAAGCCTAACACGGCCACCGTAGGATACGTTCCTGAGACTGCGGCGTGACTGACATAGCAGGAGAAAATGCAAAAGGGTGTTCATGATACAACTTTGAAAACACTGAAAGTTGGGAAGACAAGGCTGGCAACATATTAAAGTTAGGCAATGGCAAGTTGGCATTGTCCCCACATCATTATTTTCGTGCCTCATTTCTCTCCATTCACCATCAACAAACTACAAAGTTTACCCCTTTGAAAGTTTCACACTTCCCATTTGAAAAAATGCTTGGCAGTTGGTATCCTGATCTTGTTTACGTTCACGTCTCTATGGGAATCCATGAAACCATAAACAACAACCATGAAAATTTGAAACCCTAAATTTGTTCTAAATTTCATCTTTTTAATTACAAGAACCTAGCATACAAAAGCATTCAACTTGAAAGCTGGATAAGCCAAGGCTGCCCTCATCTTGTATTGACACTAGTTGTTTGAAAAATGTGCAGAAGTAGGTAATTATTCCTCATATACATTATCGCAAACATTTCTAGCAAGTAGCTTGCACAATTGATTAAATCTGTGCTAAGAAAAAACGATTCAAGTTATACTGGCTTAGAGCTGGCAAAAAAACTTCAAAAAAAGCATCATCTAGCAAGTCTACCTTAAACCAACCGCGTACTAGTCAAGCTTCAAATAATCTGTGACTTTAAGCATAGGCTAAATTCAAGCCACTTAAAATACCTGACATATCTGTGGAAAAAATCAGTGCTCACAATACTCAAAAAATGCTATTTCTGCTACCTGATATAAGAAGCATGAATGTAGTCTTACTTATGAACAGCAATAGCAGCAATAATACAAAATTACATTACAGTAAAGCTGCTGTTTGGGCCCATTTAAAAGTATAGTACTTGCACATTAGCTTCTGTTGGTGGCCTCTTTGAAAGCATGGTACATATACATTAAAGTTGCTGTTGGGGCCCCTTTGAAAGCAAGGTACTTCACCTACACATTACAACTGCTATTTGGGGCCCTATTGAGAGCAAGGCACTTACACATTACAATTGCTGTTGGCAGCCTCTTTGATAGCAAGGAATTTTACATTACAGTTGATGTTTGGGGCCCCTTTGACAGCAAGGTACTCACACATTACAATTGCTCCTTGGGGCCTCTTTAAAAGCATAGTACATNCAAATTACCGTTGCTGTTGGGGGCCCCTGTGAAAGCAAATGCTTACACGTTTCAGTAGCTGTCGGGGGCCCTTTGAAAGCAGATTACCTTCAANTTGCAGTAGTTGTNGGGGCCCCTTTTGAATGCAAAGTACCTGCACATTACAATTTCTGCAGGGGGGCGTTTGAAAGCAGAGTACTTTTTTATGATGTGCTTTATAGCACATTATATGAGTGATCATGAGTTTTTCACCAAAAATAAGGAAACTTTATGCGCGTAACACCTCAAGAGGCGGGCCCAAAAAGGGGCCCAAAAGGGGGGGCGAGTCAAGTGCCTCGCTCGCCTCCCCTTTAAACACACCACTGTTTTGTCTACACAAAATGTGAAAATGGTTGTGTATTTGCGAAAACGAAACCATAACGAGTTATTACCACGGTTCTGCACTAAGTTAAGAAATAACTGCCGCTACAGCTTAACACAACGGCTGGTTAGTTGATCTGGCCATTCTAGCGTAACCGGTTGAAGTCTTTTGTTAAATCCATTAGTGTTTGAATAACAAAATGCAATCGACGGAAAAAGTTCAATTTAGTTTCATTTTAGTCACAGGCTCTTTATCGATAAAGCAGATTGTAAGCTTATCTCTAAGCAATGGCAGTATCATGCCCTCAGCATCCACAAAATAANAAGCATCTTAATGCTTACGTTAGATTTTGCTGTTGACTCTTCCCGTTGCAGCTGGATATTTTCAAATTTACTGTAGGATAGGGTGGCAATTAACATCAGATGAAAGTTGAAACACTTTGAGACTACGCACAAGTCGAACTCTGATTACTTCATAAGACTGATTTTTTACTCGCCGGCAAGGTAATGGGAAATCGTTGATGTAAACATTACGGCTCCACATAATATTGCAGTGATTTTTAATTTGGGGTCGCGACCCGCGGGCTGTTTGCCTTTTTTCAAGGGGTCGTAAGAGCGTCTGATAATAATATTCATGATTTCTTTTATATTTTCTTATGTGTATATGGAAACACTTCTTTTCTTAGTCAAATTGATAGGATCACCTGGCAAAAATCATAGCTAACATTTTCATTCAAAATTGTTATAAATGTGATTGTGACCATCACAAAGTCTTGAGTTTGATTATGACCATTGCAATGCTGTTGCGTATGGCAACGCAAGTATAACTTTGTGACCTAAGAATGTGTTGTGTTTGTAAATTAGATNTCTGAATGCGGCAGATAACTTGGGAATTATTCGAGTTTTCAATAAGTTGTGCTGTAGAATGATTTGCATACGGCACGGGTCTCTCTCACTGATGCTGCCATGTGCATGAATTTAATAAATGTGTCTTTGTTTCAACATAGTAGTCATATCGTACGTTATTTATTAGTCATTGTGATTTTCTATGGTGAAAATACAACTGCATTATATTTGCCTGACTGGAAATTTTCGGAAGGGGGTCATTAGGTTAAATTGGGTTGCAAAATGGGTCGCTGCATGAAAAATGTTGAAAACCACTGTAATAGTGAATGAACCGTCACAATGCATGTATAATCATCACAATGAATATCTACAATGAATGCTATTGTTGCTAAACAGTGTCTATGGCGTAATTGTGTGATAAAAAAGACTTTGAAACTTGATTGCTTCTTAGCAAAACTTTGAGCTTCAAGGCATATGAAATGTATATCACTGCCATATTCACGCATTCACTTGTAAAAAGTACAAAAACAAAATTCTGCGATATTTGTTTAAGGCTACAGCTGACACTGCAGACCAGGACAAGTTATATTTGAAGCACGCCAGAGTTATCACTTACAGAGAGGAAATTTTTGCAATGGTCTTGAAATAAAGCTTACACCACCATTAGGCAGGATCATGGAGGCAATTTTGTTGTAAAATGTGGGGGGAAGGTTGGTGTGAAACCAATATATTATGAAACGTAAAGAGAAAATGTGGGGGACATGGTATATTATATCCCCACTGTTTGAAAAGTGGGGGGACGCGTCCCCCGTGTCCCCCACCTAATTGCGCCCATGGGCAGGATACAGAATGCTGATGTGCCAGAAATAACTGTGAAAAAAAAAGTTGTAAACAGGCCTCATTTCAAAGCCCGAATCCAGCCCAAGCCGGACATTTATTTTTTGAGCCTGATTTAGGCCCGACAGCCAAAATTACCAAGTGGGTCAAGTTATGCACAACTTCGGATTATTGATGGCACATCAAAGTAAACATGAAATACTTCACTTTTAATCATGCTTTATTGAAGATTTAATCAACTCGATTGCTTCAACAGCAACTGGCGACAAAAGCGTCCGTCGTTGCAAAAAACTTTTGTATACAAGCCCGAAATCAGCCCGAAACATTTTGAAAAACTTAAGCCCGACTTACAACTCTGGCGAAAAGCGTTACTCGTTTTTACTTGCGGTTAATGATTGCAAGCGGTTAGATACAAGTTTGTTTCACCAACTACCACACGGAGCTTAAGCCTCAGGTAAAGGTCAGCCATGATGCACATTCTCTAGCATTTGCACTACACACAACGTTTGATTAATCACCGGCAATTGGTAAACTACACTGTATTAAACAGGTTCGACTAAAAGTTGAAGTAAGATAGGTTCCTTAATACAGCTTCGTTGATTTGCACTGAAGTATTTCTTTAGCTTACACACCAAAAGCTTAATAAACCTGAATGTTAGCGGGGCAATTTTCGGAATTGTGGGGGCAGTTTCCCCCATTTCCCCCTGGCCAAGCGCCTGGCTGGCGACCATCTCCGCTTACTCTGCTCCGTGAGCATCGCGTCTACTTTCGCAGTAAATATTGCATCGGTGGCAAGCCAATGGCAGCACTGCGTGTGGACCATGCATTATTTCCAAGCATGAGGCTAGACAGGCGGCAAATACCGTTTTACACGTCTTGAGTACGACCAGATTGGGATTCCAGCCTCGGCCTACCAGCTTCATTGGCATGCGCTCTATCCCACTCGGCCACTCAGCCATGCTGAGTTCAGTTCAGTTTATTTTAGCACCCCGACCACGCTCGGTTGGGGAGTCGGAGTCGCAAGGAGCAGGAGGTTTTTGGGAGAGCCGGAATGGAATTCTTAACAACACTAGGAGTTGGAGTGGGATTTTTTTGTCCAACTCTGACTCCGGAAGTCCAATTGGATCATTTTTTACATCACACTCCTACGTTGGGAATTCTTGTTGAAATGGTACAATTTCTTACGAAACTTTTGGTGAAACAGATAATTCTTGCTGTGTACCACGATTTCCATTGAGTGCTAGTTGCTACAAAATTCTTGACAGTCAAATTTCATTCACTTTATGTTAAGGAGTCGGAGTGGAAATTTTGGAAAGGTCGGAGTTGGAGTCGGAAATTTTACCTCCGACTGCACAACCTTGCNACCACGNAGGGAATACATGGTCAGGAATTCAGGGACATGAAGCGACGACCGCAGCTGTCATTGGGCACTGCTGTCCCCACAAGTTCATGCAAGACAACAAAATACAAGTGAAGGACTTTGTGAACAGCAAAAAATGCAAATAAAAACGTTGAAATGAAGTAACAACACCACACAATGAACAAATTAAAAAACACACTCTGATTTCAACCCATTAATATCCAGTTTACAACTGCAGCAATGGGCATCACACAGCCTACATATCAGCCACCCACACTGCAACGTGGTGGTTCTCGGAGAATTAAGATCGCAGCTCAAGTTCACCCGCGAAAAATGACAATATCAACCTGCTGAGGATGGAGTTGACAGATCACTCCCTGTGTTTAACACAGGTATACGGCCCAAACTCCCAAATTTCTACCCTGAAATTTTGTTGTGCCCAGAAAATGTTTTTTTTTCAAACATATAACAAAAACAAAGATCTTTCTACCCTAAAGGTGTATTTTTTTTTCCAAAACCTCAAACTCTGGCTACGGGTCTGGACTGGCCGACATGGTAATGCTGACCTAGATGACAACTGACTTGTTCCTACTGCAACTGTGCTGTAACAACACACTGTTTACCATGAACACTTTTTTCCAGCACAGAGATTTCCACAAGTACACAGGTTCAGGAATTCGTTAGGTCAGCTGTCATTCATTGATTTCTGCATAGTTTCAGCTGATTTGTTCCAATCAGTTTTGAACGTTCGTTTCAAACGTGGTGTAGAACTACCGACCGATTAGCAGTTGATGCTGGTCTGCAACTTGTGCCTGAAAAAACGAACAGGATCCAAAATTTACAAAACGCGCTGGTCCAGGACGTCGAACCGAAACAAACTCGGAAACAAATCATTCTGGGCATCGGAAGGGGGCAGGAGGGCCAAGTCCTCCCTCGATTTTGAAAATTTTAGCAAAAAAAGGTTCTTTTCTTAGTTTCGAGTGGGAAAAAACAAATTTAACTACTTTTGGCCCCTCCTAGAAAACTTTTGGAAAAACCCCTAGTGCCTCCCCTGGAAAAAATCCTTCCGACGCTCATGCTAGGAGGCCCTGGTGGACAAGAATGTAAGAAAGACCTTTGCAGAGAGCGCATCGTCCTTGTTCCACATTCCAGAAAAGCACAGCTAATGCGGAGTGTCAGCTGCAGGGATGTAGTGCTGAAAAAAGTATGGGAACGGACCCACAAAACTTGCCATTTTCAACAGCATTTCAAACTCATTTATGTTTGAGCTTAAGCTTGGCAAAATATTTCGGGCCGATTTCTGGCTTGCGTACAAAAACGTTTTATAATATTCAGAGTGAAGATATTTTTCGTTCGTGACATAGATCTGTTGTTCCCATCGCTGTTGCTTCTGTGAGTGAAGTGATTTTTCTTCAGCTAATTCTAGAATTGCAAACACACCTGTTCTTTTGTTCTCTGTTGGGGTTAGTATCAGAAGCTTTTTGAGGTGACAGCGGTAAGGAAATTAGAACGAGATGGAGGTGAATCGAAATGATCAATCAATCACTTACACGATTCTTAACTTGTTTTGAAAAAAGGTTTCGCAAGATCTAGCACCAGGGAAGGATTGTGATTTCCTCGGAAGTGCTAAAATGACAGGTGTTTTGATTTCGTCAATCTGTGATTTCGACAAGTTGCCATGCCATCGATACCCCACAGTTGCGCATATCGTGACTCATTCGGTAAATTTGGCTTTCGGCCCTAAATCAGGTTTCAAAAATGTCGGGCTCGGGCCGGGCTTATGAGGCCGTTTACAACTCTGGTTAGGGTACGTGGAGGGAACCAGGAGGTGAAAGATTCTATTCGAGCAAAGGAAGCAGCCTGCAAGGCATGGCTTCAGAACAAAGCCTCCCTTCTTTGCATTCGCGGCACGGTGAGGCGCTAAAGTTCGCAGCCCTCACGGTGAAAAAGTCCGAAATGCAATTTTGGAAGAATTTCGGACATTGCCAACAAAGTGTTCGGGCAAACTATCCGCCGTCAGCACGGCAAAAATGTAATGTTGTTAGATCCATCTAAAAACAAAACGACGTCTTAGCAATGAGGACATCCTTCGCAGATGGAGTATTTTAAAGATATTTTAAATCCAATCTCCATCATGCCATTTGTATCAGACACACACGAGGTACATTTGGAGGATGTATCTCCAAGGAAATTACCATCACTGCAGCCAAAGTCTTCCGAGCGGTTAAAACACCGAAGACCGCGATCAAATTCGATCTGAAATGCTCGAGTCTTCAACAGAGCTCTTTGTCGGACTCGTGTGTCTCAAGTGGCACCATCCCTTACCTGACGTTAGTTATGCCTCCACCTGAGGTTTGTTGTGTCCATGCCTGAAACCCCTTTTCCTGCCTGAGGCCTCCGTGTATGCTCCTGACAGCTGCTTTCAGAGCTCCACGCGTAACCAACGACGTTCCGTCGGTTTTACCGCAACAGTCCATCCAGTAAGAAGCTTGAAGCTTTATTCGAGACATATAATTTCAATTTTCGACAAACAGAAACTGCGTAAGCGTTTGTTACACGACAATGGCTCCATAATAGTTCCTTTACGTGATGGTATACGTGACGTCACAGCATGCTGACGAACTCGGTTGCGTTTTTCTGTGTGACGTAAGCAAACTCGTTCATGCGTCAAAGTTGCACAATATTGCACAAATACAGAAATCCGTTTCATTGTGACGACACACAAATGTTTTACAAACGAAACAAACCAAAGGTCTGCTTGGAAAGCGAACGAGCTCAATGTACCGGTCCAATGTACCGGACACGAGCTCGATGTACCGGTCCAACCTAAATGGATAAAAATTTGCTGCTTCTTTCACCCACCCTGCCACAGTCGACAAAAAGGGATAAGCTTCCAGGCATGTGCATTGATTTCAGTCAGTTGTTCGCTCATTTAGATTCCTCAAGAATTACAATCGGCAGAAAAGCTTACGAATCATCCCCAGTGTGACGCGTTACTTTTGAGCAACGAATGGAGCTGGAGCTGGAAGCACACACACCTTATAAGGAACACAGGGCAGCGTGAGAAAGGTTGTATGTAACGGCACGAAAAACACAGTAAACATAATCAAATATTGCATTTCATCACAATGAGCTATTGTTCTAGTTTGTAGCTTAAGTACTGGAACACACACAACAAACAAACAATCATGGAAACATTTTTTTAAAGAGCAGATGAAACATAACCTTTCGTAAAGAGAAGCATTTATCGATACAAAACGGTTAAAATTAAGCGGTTTTTCATAACAAACAAACGACGCCGTTGAAAAAATGAACCCATATTTAACAAACACAACTGCTGCTCCAACTCGGGTTCAACGTTTATTATACCCCCTCTGACCGTTCCTCTTCGCCAACTGGAGCAATACAGTGGTTTTGAGCATTTCCCCCAAAGCAATAAATAGAAACGATAAGTTGAACACGGAGTTCCAGAAAGCGATTAAAATTTCTGGACGGCTTTTTGAATCATGAAGGAAATGTTCGTCAAACATGAAACAAAACCGAGTTTTTTGAAAGTGGAACTCGATGTCGCTTAAAACAAATGAGCTAACTCAAGCATGACGGAGAATGTGCTGCGAGATGCCCTCAGTCCTACGGGCAAAGAGGTTTGCTGGTTGGGTGTCTTGTCGCTGAAACGTGTGAAAGTTCATTGGATAGTTCGTCAGTACCCCCTTACTCAGCTGAGAACTGCACTGTGCTCAGATTGTTTCTGGTGAAGACACAGTAGCTCAGGTGGGGGAACCGGACACACAGATGTTGTGCGTGGATTGTTGCAGGCCTTAATGTTTCAGTGCGTCGCCCGCGTGACATTAATCGGTCTGAGCTTGTCGGGACCTGTCACACCAAACCCGAAATAATTTTGAAAATGCGAGGTAACAACACTGCTGGGTATTGCTGTGTTGGTAAACACGTTGTTTCAGGGCCCCCGGAAGTAGCCAATTCGGATATCGGCAGGATCAGAAAAAAATACTTAATATTCATTTGAAACGACAAGTAAGTTTTCATCTACACCATAGTGTTCATCGCGCACGCAATGCAACGTCACACAGCAGCAGGACCACAATCCTTTGTGATCGGCGCCGCGTGGTTTACATCGTTACGCATCGTCGACGAAAAACGTTCACTCGGCGTCGCATTTCGCGCGAACACAGGTTCCGCTCGACGAGGTGAGCAAATCCAACGAGGACGAGTGTCGCCGAGTCGTCTTGGCCATGGAGCGGGAGGGGGAGATTGCCGGGGTCGGCGTGGCGCTTCGGGGATAAGTGGGCGAGCGCAGCCTGCTGGTCAGGACCGCAACGCATCGATCACCGAACAACCGCAAGGTGTCGTGGTACGTCTCTAAGCGGTTGCGGAATCTCTGGTAAAAAAAACAATAAAAATTAATCAGTAAGTATGATTAACTAAGCGCAGGTTTGGTCTGTCTCCTAACCGTTTGATGTTTTACTTGATAATGAAAACCAGGACTTCGCTCTGTGGTTTCGTTAACATCCAAACCGTAAAACTGCATTTTTCTTTGTTTTAATGACGAGGATTTTATTTTTTCGCCTTGTTCCAACGTGTAGCTGCGGTTCCTTCAAAAAATAATTTTGCATTTCCATGGTTCTTTTAAAAACTAAGTTACGTTCACGACTTCCGGCAGCAGCTCTCGAACGCCACCGCGCAACGGCGCTATGCTGCCGTTTCTTGACATCAGTCAACTCGGTCCAGATCCGCGGACATGAGTCGACTAGATCCGATCCGCGGATCTGATTATGCTGCAAAGTTGAATACCTGACAAAAGTCTTGAAGCCTGAAGTTTCGAGCGGTTAATTTCTGCAACTGAGTTGCGTCACGACATCACAGAACAGCAATAAATAAAAACAACGCCTTGCAGTTGGTTTGCTTAAAGGATGAACGTACTCGACCAATCAAGAGCTGTTCAGTTCGATCATAACAGTGACGAAATAAAAGTTTGATGTAATAGTGCAGAAATAAAAGCTGCATTTCAAGCTTTCAGAAAATCGAGCGTGTTGCTTTGAAAGAAAAAGCAAATCAAGCAAATGTCGCAGGACGCCGCGCGAAAATCCAACACAAGAACAATCGCGTCACGTAGGCTCCTCAGCAATGAGTCCACTTAGCGGTTGCTTTCTTTGCAACATACCCAACACAAGATGTCGCTGCTACTGCGTTCGTTTCTTCAAAACGGAACTTAGCTCGGATTGAAGAAGCTTCATTCCAAACATCCCGCGCTGGAGAAAGATAAGAATCGTTCAAAATGTTAAATGCATTGCTTGTCAAAATGCTTTCCAACTAAAAAACTAGAATATCAAGGTCAGCTTTAAGTTACAGATGATCTTCTTTCCTTTTGTCCGAACATTTCAAAAGGTTTGTCCCGACTTTTCTTAAACGTCATTGTCCACCTGATCTCTTGTTTAGTTTCTCTTATATCGTTTTCGTGTTATAATTGAAATTGGCGGTTTTGCAAAAAATAAACGCTTAAAAGTCAACAAACAAAAGCAATTCGCGTTCGAATCGACAACGTTGTTGTGCAAACATTTCATGTACAACCCACACGACAGCCTTTTGTGTGCGGGCTCTTTGAAGAAAGAGGTAGATGCTCGGGGTTGGACAAGGAATAACACGAATTAAATGTTATTAAATCTTAACGCTTTGAGACTGAATGACCATTCAAGGTCCATCGCAGAGCAAATCCATAAAACGCTCAGCATTTAAAGAACGCGCAACAAAATATCTTTACTATTACAAGTGCACTCCACATATGTGAGCAGTGGATGATACACATATATAGATATGTATGCCATTAGCATGTCAGTGCTGAGAATGTTGTCTTTCACACAGTTTCAGGGCAAGAAGAGCTATAAAAGATACCTCCGCTCATTTACCTGGCTGTCCTGGCCCGACGGACTGGCCATGGTCAAAGACCTGCGAGGCAGGGATCCGTCATTCGACGACGGGCCGGCGAAATTGAAATGTCGAGGGGCGTTCAGATCTTGCAGCAGCTGAGGTCGTTGAGGTTCGAGCTGAGATTGGTCGGCGATGCAAATTACAAGCGACATGCAAAATTCCATGCATTGCGACGTGACAGTAGAATGCAATGTTTTATAGCGTTTCGGAAATTTTCTCGCAGAATTGCACAAAATGGCGAGTGTAGCATGTTTTGCTGGTTGGAATTTACATCAAAGAACAAGCATGCACAACAAATTAAGTTAAAATTAGTCTAAAATTTGATGAGAATTGAGCTTTAATTACATTAGCAAAATTGCTGGCGATTGCGATCGGCGAAAACCTACGCGATGCGTCGGAATTAAAGGGAAAAAAAGAAAGTCAAGTTTAAAGCGTGAAAAGCAACACAAGGCTGACACGTGCACGTTTCGTCACTCAACTCACTCACTTGACAAGGCAGCGCATTGCAAGCCGCTGACAAACGCAATCAAAAAACGAAATGAATCCCAAACAGCGATGCAAGCGCAAATGACTGGTTTCACGGCTACGATGGCTGCAGATGACACGAACTGCATTTTATGTTGCAAGATAACAAAAGTCGAAAGGCACGCGGAAACAAATTTCCCAATGCAGGAAACCTTAAATTTGATATTTTGCCTGCGTTCAACGGATACACGGTGGAAACGTACAGACAATGCAGACAACTAGGAGGCTGCCAACATATCTTGATATGCAGGCGGCGATATGCAGGCGGCAGCGGCGACATAGCAACTTCGTTCGCCAAACCCTGATTCCGCGATTATGCTGCTTTGAGCTCAGTTCGACGCTCAAATCGCTTTAACTTCTCCAGAGAAAACAAGCAAAACATCAGGCGTTGTGTCGAGGTTTCGGGCGCGGGCACACAAATAAAAACGGGAGTCTCCTTACAGAATCGATCGCTTCGACGCCGACTGGTAGAGCTGCTTCGTAGACGCTCTCGCGCGGCGAATCGTCGCTCGCCGAGGACTGCCTCCGCAGCGCCACCTGACGCACAGCCTCGCCCAGGTCCTGCTGCGAGATTGGGGGGTAGCGGAGGGGGACGCTGAAGAAACACGAAGGAGAAATGGAACTTGAAGAAAAAAGCTGGAAATTTACTGAACACTTGCAGGAACAACAAGTTTATCCAGAGATCGGTCAGTTTCTATCAATAATAGTAAAACCACGCATTCACCTTGGTTCTTTCGTTTTTGTAGGGGGAGAATCGAGTTTCTCCGGATGATGTTGGGGCGAGTCAGGGGGTGTCAAACCTTCTGGATGCTAAAAATATTCAATTAATATAAGTATTGTTTTGAGGCGTAGTCCATGCAAAGTAACAAAGGTACCGTGTATCAGCGCTCTCTTCAATTATAGTCCGACGCTGCTCAGCGAGAGCATTGAAACGTTGACAGACAGTGAAAATAGTTTTTCGGTTATTTTCACACACACGCTGCACTCAGCACAAACGCTGTTATTCGCTTGTTTTCGAGGCGGTCGTCATGCCAACCAGTACCATCTCTTGCATTTTGTGTTGCAAGATAACAAAAGTCGAAAGAAATCGGCGCCCGCGGAAACAAATTTCCCGATGCAGGAAACCTTAAACTTATTATTTTGCCTGCGTCGACCATTTGTTATTACGCCTGCGTCACTGCGTCCACCATTAATAATCGACCATTAAGCGCAAACGATGCGATATACGCAAATTTGGTGAAAACTTGTCGGTTTTCCCCACACAGCACATCACCATCCCCCCAACGTACCTTATGCTGAAGGAAGAGGCCAATCCACCGATAAACGTGAGATTCTGGTTCCACGCAGAATTGTCGGGTTATTTCACCTCTAGTGGCAAAAGTAAATCCAGATTTTCTGCAAAGAAAGGACGTTGGAATAGACACTGGACAGCATGGTTTCTTGCAGGCACAAACGTGCTTCACATCAACAGCAATAACTCGGCAAGGGGCAAGGAACGTTCGACAAACAAAGTGCAGACAATACAGGATCCGAATCAGTGCGGATCTTACGCACGCACAAGAAGCAACTATTGGTCACACAATAGTTGCAAAGCCGAAGCTTTCTACGCAGCACACCGTGTTGATTGCGAAACATGTGGCGAGTTTCTTTGCCTTGGTGGTAGTGTGGAAAGCGATGAGGTAGCGAAGGATATGGTTTTGTTGCTAAACTGACCTCGGCATGGGCGGCTTGGTCTTGTGGTCGACACCGACGTACATGTTGTAATGAATCAGAGGAACGGTGTTTACACTTTTCACCTGTCAGGAAAAGCCGTGGCTCGTCAAAAAGTTAAAGCAGTTTGAACACCACGGAACAACGCATTGCCGCTGACGGTCAATAATAACATAGAAAGATGGTTCAAGGCCAAGCAGTCAAATGTTGGCCACTAAATCACCAGCGATGTGACAAACCTAATTCCCATCGATCGTATCATAGGACGTTTTTAACGACAAAATAAGATGAAAAGAAAAGACATTCGCCACCCGAGTGAGGAACCTCCAACCTCCAAACAACCAATTGCGTTCACGCTTGAATGAAAACACCCAATCAGTGTTTGACATGCTCCGTTGCTTTCTGACGAATCACGGAGCCTCTTTCCTCTGCCAGTCGCTTGAAAAAACTAGGAATCGAGC